>SL_7KL_010_BRINEDRAFT_10000590_pt1 | contig 17237 bp, 15 predicted proteins | sample SodLak_010_BRINE_FD_10663 | JGI IMG/M metagenome (IMG submission 10663)
ATGTCGGGCATGGCGGGCGACAGCGCCACACTCCCCTCCGCCGATGCGCTGCTGGACGCTATTGAAGCGGGGCCGCCGCCACTGCCGCCAGACCCGACCGTGGCGCAATTGCAGGAACACGTGTCCCAATGGTTCGCCACCGGTGGCGGGTTTGATGATGCCGCACTGGGATATGGCGGGGCGTCCCCCCGTCCCGAACCGGTCAAGCTGGGCGACGGTTATGACGTCATGCTGGATGTCACTGCCCAGGACCCGGCTTTCCGCAAGACACTGGCCGCATTCGCAACCGGCGCATTGGTGTCGCGCGGCTATTTTGCTGACGATCCGAGCGCCCAGCGCGCATTGTTCGGGGATGTGGCCATGGACCTTGCGGCGGCCAACCAGCAGGTCATCGGCCTGGCGGCACGCACCGGCATTCAGGAGCAACTGGCCGCGCAGGCCAAGACGCGTGCCAGCGCCGAAGAAGCGGCCATGAAGATCGCACAAGCAGAACTGCTCGAGTCTGATCCCTACGAAACGGCAACCCAGCTTGAACAGGCAATGTCGCAGCTCGACATGATCTACAACCTGACGGCACGCCTGTCGCGCCTGTCGCTGGCGGACTACCTGAGATGATATTTCGCAAGCTACTCGCATTGGCGATCGTGGGCGTCGCCATACTTGCAACGGCCGGCGCGGATGCGTCAGTCAGGTTGAAGGATCTGGTCGAATTCGATGGAGTGCGCGGCAATGACCTCTTGGGCTACGGGTTGGTCGTCGGGCTGAACGGCACCGGTGACAGCCTGCGCAACGCGCCCTTTACCGAGGACATGATGTCTAACATCCTCGAAAGGCTGGGGGTCAATGTCACGGGTGAACAGTTCCGCCCGCGCAATGTTGCCGCCGTCATCGTGACGGCGTCCCTGCCGCCCTTTGCCCGCTCTGGCGGGCGGGTGGATGTGTCAGTCTCGGCGATCGGCGATGCCTCCAGCCTGCTGGGCGGGACACTTGTCATGACGCCACTGAACGGCGCGGATGGCACGATCTACGCGGTCGCGCAGGGTACGATCATCGCGGGCGGCGCGTCAATCGAAGGCCAGGGCGCGCGCGAGGTGCGCGGCGTCCCCACGGCGGGAACGATACCGATGGGCGCTCGGGTCGAACGCGAGGTCGATTTCGAACTGTCCGAGCTGAAACGCGTGCGTCTGTCGCTGCGCGTACCCGATTTCTCGACCGCTGCCCGCATTGAACAAGGGATCAACCGGGAACTGGGTCGGCAGGCCGCGCGGATGACAGACCCTGGAACGGTCGTGCTGGATCTGGGCGCGACGGGCATGTCCTCTGCCGCGCACGCGCTGGCACGGATCGAGAATATCACCGTGTCGCCCCAGACCCGTGCGCGCGTTGTTGTCGATCAGCGGTCAGGAACGATAGTACTGGGCGAGGATGTGCGCATCAGCCGCGTCGCTGTCGCGCAGGGCGGGCTGACGCTGCGCGTCTCGGAAGAGCCTGAAGTCGTGCAGCCCAACCCCTTCGCCCGTGGCGAAACGGTTGTCGTTCCGCGCACAAACGCCGAACTGGAAGATGGTGAGGCGACTGGGCTGGCCGAATTGCGGGGTGGCACATCTCTGTCCGAGATTGTTGCGGGACTGAATGCGCTGGGCGTGGCGCCGCGCGACATGATCGATATTCTCAACAGCATCAATGCGGCGGGGGCACTCCATGCAGAATTGATCGTACGGTAGACACATCGGGACGAAAGTCCCACTGCGTTGAGGAGCATTCGAAACAACACCGACACTGCGGCGGGTTCAAGGCAACTGGAAACATGGCCGCGCGGAGTATACCCGTATGCGCGCCGGTGTGCTGGATACGCATTGGCAGTGGGCCAATTCGATGTCCGAAAACCGGTATATTCCCGCACCTCATGTTGGGCTACTTCACCGGGCATTAGTACCAGGTAATGCAGCGATCCTGGTGCGGTGACCCCCGTCAATTCGCGGGGTCAGAGCTGGAGGCGCAGGCGCAGGCGCAGGCGCAGGCGCAGGCGCAGGCGCAGGCGCAGAAGGGTGACTTGGGTTGAGTTCAGTGGCAACAACAGGGAGGCCACCGCCACCTGTCTGCGCGATGCCATAGAGATGGGTGCCATATCGGCCAGGAACATGCCGCCGATGCTATCAGGTATCTGACCCTTACCGAAGAGGCGCAAACCCGCGCACCCGAATCCGTCTGGCGCAGAACCCGCAGATCGGCGCAGAGGTCGCTTTTCACGCGTGCGGAGTCGTCGCTGCCTGTTCGGTGATCCCGCCAATTTGCGAAGACCGGGCGAGTCTGCTGCAATCGGAGCGCTACCCATGAAAACCCATGTCAAATCGCTTGTCGTCGGCGGCGGGGCTGTTGGCGCCTCGATCGCCTATCACTTGTCAAAGGCGGGCTGGGACACCATGCTGCTGGAACGCGACGAGCTGACATCGGGCTCGACCTGGCACGCGGCCGGATTGCTGCCGCTGTTCAACATGAGCTACGCGACCAGCCATATCCACGACTACAGCGTGAAATACTACAAGACGCTCGAAGCAGAGACCGGGCTGAATGCGGGATTTTATGTCGTGGGCAATCTGCGCATGGCACAGACCAAGGCCCGCATGGATGAATACATGCTGTACGCCGCGACGGCAGAGTCGGTCGGTATCCCGTATGAGTGGATGACGCCTGCGCAGATCCGCGACCGCTGGCCGCTGGTGCGCACCGAAGATCTGCAGGGCGCGATCTTTCACCCGACCGACGGCTATATCAACCCCGCAGACGTGACCCAGGCCATGGCCAAGGGGGCACGCCAGTTTGGTGCCGAAATCATGCGCAAGGTGCAGGTGGACGGCTACCGCTGGACCGGGTCGGAATGGATCGTGTCCTGCACGCGGATGGTCGAGAAAGGGGGCAACCTGATCCCCTCGGAAGAACGGTTCGAGATCACGGCAGAACATGTCGTCACCGCCACGGGCAACCATGCCCAGCGCACAGCCCGTCTGCTGGGGATCAAGATCCCCGCGATCCCGGTCGAGCATCAGTTCATTGTCACAGAACCCGACCCAGCGTTGCAGGCCTACCGCAAGGACAACCCCGAACACCCGGTCCTGCGCGATGCCGATGCGAAATGGTATGTGCGCGAGGAGCGCGGGGGCTGGATCCTGGGGCCTTATGAGCGCAATGCCCCTGCGCGGTTTCTCTATGACGTGCCGGAGACGTTCCGCGCCGATCTGTTCGCGCTGGACCTTGACCGGATCGAGGAGGAATACATGTCCATGATCCACCGGATTCCATCTTCGGAAACCGTGGGGCTGAAGGACGACTATAACGGCCCGATCTGCTACACGCCCGATGGCAACCCGCTGGTCGGCCCCGCGCCGGGGCTGCGCAACATGTGGCTGGCCGAGGGGTTCAGCTTTGGCATCACGGCGGCAGGTGGCACCGGACATTACCTGGCGCAGATGATGACCGAGGGCGAGGCCGAGATCGACATGGCCAGCCTGGACCCGCGCCGCTATGGCGACTGGATGACAACCGAATACGCCGCGCGCAAGAATGAAGAGGCGTATGAGCATGTCTATATCCTGCACCACCCCGATGAGGAGCGCGAAGCCTGCCGCCCGCTGCGCACGGCGCCGTGCTATGACCGGGTGCGCGCGCAGGGTGCGCAATTTGGGCAGGTAAATGGCTGGGAACGACCGAATTACTACGCGCCGCAAGGCTTTGACGATCATGCCGCGCGCAGTTTCCGGCGCGGGGGCTGGTGGTCCTACGCGGTCGAGGAAGCGCGCGCGGTCCGCGAAGGTGTCGGCATGCTCGACGCGACGGCCTTTGCGAAACATCGGGTGGCCGGGCCCGGCGCGACGGCGTTTCTGGACTGGTTCACTTGTAACCGTCTGCCCAAGGTCGGGCGCATCAACCTGACCTATGCGCTGACCAGCGCGGGCACGGTGCGCACGGAATATACGATCATCCGCCTGTCAGAGCATGAGTATTACCTGATCTCGTCGGGCGGCTGGGCCGCCTATGATGGTGATTTCCTGCGTCGGGCCGCGCAGGACCGCATGGACGAATTCGGCTGGATCGAGGTGCAGGACATCACCACCCAATGGGGGGTGTTCGCCATCGCGGGGCCGAAATCCCGCGATCTGCTGGGGCGGCTGGTCAAGGATGCCACGCCCGAGACGGTGCTGTCGAACAAGCGCTTTCCATGGCTGTCGATGCGCAATATCGAACTGGGCATGTGCCCGGTGCGGGCCGTGCGCGTCGCCTATACAGGCGAGCTGGGCTGGGAGCTGCATCACCCCATCGAGATGCAGAATTACCTGTTCGACCAGATCATGGCCGTGGGCGAGGATGTGGGCCTGAAGCTGGTCGGCGCGCGCGCGCAGAACTGGCTGCGGCAAGAGAAAAGCTATCGCGCCTTTGGCAACGAGTTGGGCCGCGACGCCACGCCGCTGGAGGCGGACCTGCCGCGCTTTGTCGATATGTCCAAGGAGTTCCATGGCAAGGCGGCGATGGAAGCGACGGGCATCCGCGCCAAATGCTGCACCTTGCTGATCGATGGTCCGCAAGACGCTGATCCCTGGGGGCGCGAGGCGCTGTATCTGGGCAGCGAGAAAATCGGGCGGCTGACATCGGGCGGGTATTCGGTGGCCTTCGGCAAATCCATCGGCATGGGCTATGTGCGCCCCGACCTGGCGGTGGAAGGCACCCGGCTGCAGCTGCGCATGCTGAATGAGCTGTGGGATGCCACTGTGACCTGTGACAGCCCCTATGACCCGGAAAACGCGACCATCCGCAAGGACGGATAGCGCAGTGGTCTGACCGGGCGCCCGACTGCGTCGGGCGCCCGGCATTTCACATCAGCTTTGCATGACCTTGGACGCAGCGCGCGCGACATTGCGGCGCTGCAACAGGAACACCAGCGCCGCGACCGCCAGCCCGATCCCGTCCGACACCCAGCCGCCGGTGATCATGGCCAAAGCACCCGCGCCGACAAAGATGCGCACGGCCCAGTTCAGCGCCCCGAACAACCAGCCCTGCACCGCCGAGGCCAGCAGATAGATGCCCAGAAGTGCGGTCAGGAACACATGGATGATATTGCCGACCGAGCCCTGCATCAGCAGCCCGTCATTGTAGAAGAAGATGAAGGGCACGATGAAGGCCGCAAGCCCGATCTTGAATGCCTCGACCGAGGTGCGCATGGGATCGGATTGCGCAATCGCCGCCCCCGCATAGGCCGCAAGCGCGACAGGCGGGGTGATGGCTGACATGACCGCATAATAGAAGATGAAGAAATGCGCCGTCAGCGGTTCGATCCCCATGCGGATCAGGCCCGGCGCGATGACGCTGGCCGCCACGGCATAGGCCGCCGTGGTGGGCATGCCCATGCCCAGAATGATCGCCACACACATCGCGAAGAACAGCGCCAGAAGCTGGCTTTGTCCCGCAATCGCCATCAGCACGCCCGACAGTCGCGTGCCGATCCCGGTGATCGCGATGATCCCCACGATCACACCCGCCGCCGCACAGACGGCGACCAGCTGCAGCGACATCTTGGCCGCGATTTCCAGCGCATAGGGGATCATGCGGAAATGCTCGACCGCCTTGGCGATCCCGGCGGCGCGCGGCGTATCCAGCCGCAGGGTCATCAGGATGCCGGCAATCGCGATGATGCTGATGACGATGGACATGCCGAACTGGAACACCCGCCCGTCACCCCAGCCATTGACCAGCACCTGCGCGGCAACGACCAGCGGCATCACCGCCAGCACACACAGCATCAGCCCGACCAGATGGTTCCATATCCCGTCCTCGCGCCCTTCAACCAGCACGCGGATATAGCTGACCGCAAAGGCTGCGATCATGGCATAGGTGCCCGCCCGAATGACCGAGTAGCCCAGATACAGCGCGCCGATCAGCATGACGATGGGGATGAACAGATAGGCCTGTTTCGCCATTTCGCGGAACTTGGGCAGTTGCGAGCGTGGCAGCCCCTTCATCCCGTTGCGCAGCGCTTCCTTGTCCACCATGAAATAGACCGATGCGAAATACAGGATCGCCGGGATGATCGCGGCAATCACGATCTCGCGGTACTGGATGCCCGTGATCTCTGCCATGATGAACGCGCCCGCGCCCATGATGGGGGGCAGGATCTGCCCACCCGAGGATGCCGCCGCCTCGACCGAGGCGGAGGTCTGGGGCCGGTAGCCCACCTTTTTCATCAGCGGGATGGTCAGCGACCCGGTGGAAACCACGTTGCCCGCCGAGGTGCCGTTGATCATCCCCATCAGGCCGGACCCGAAAATCGCGACCTTGGCCGGCCCGCCCCGCGCGCCGCCTGCCGCAGCAAAGGCGAAATTGATGAAATACTCGCCCACGCGGCTGGCCTGCAGGAACGCGGCAAAGGTGATGAACAGGATGATATAGGTCGAAGATACCGCCGTGGTCGGCCCCAGCACGCCGACATCGGTGTAGATGCGCGCGAAAAAGCGTTCGGGCGAATAGCCGCGATGGCTTAGAAAGCCGGGCAGCCAGGGGCCCAGAAAGCCATAGGCGATGAACACGCCCACAATCACCACCAGCGCCAGCCCGGCCAGACGGCGGGTCAGTTCCAGGATCAGGATGATCCCGGCAATGGCGGCATACATGTCGTTCACATGCGGAAACACGCCCGCGCGATTTCGCAGGAAACCGGCATGCGCAATGATATAGATGCCCACGGTCAGGGCCGCGACGGCGAGGATGATATCCGCAAGCGCAATCCGCCCGCGATGACGGTCGGGGAACAGCCAGCTTGCCAGCAGCGCCAGCATGGTCCCGCCGGTCAGCGCCCACCCAAAGGTATATTTCATCGCATCAGGATCGGCGCCCTGCGCGATCAGGTTGTCGGTCAGCACCGCCCAGGAGATCTGCACCAATGCCGTGCCAACCCCCAATGCGGCCAGAATGACCAATGTCCATTCGGGGATCGAGCGCTTGCTGCCGCTTTTGTCATCATCGGGAAAAACCACGGCTGAAAACAGCAGGAACCCCAGGATCAGCCCGCCAGTCACATGGCTGAGCCGGTAAACCCAGGTTTCCAGCGGATAGAGGTTCATCGCGATGATGTGGAAGGCCGTATAGGCGATGCAGGCCAGGGCGACGATAACCCCCAGCACGCCCGGTGGCACGCGCTGGTTCGACATGACGATCTCTCGATCCACCCCTTCAGCGATCTTCTCGGGCTCCTTATTGGCAAGGTCAGGCCCTGTCGGGTCGGTCTGGGGTGTCGCCATGGCGGCCTCCTGTTCTGGGCTGAGCGTCGTCTGGCCTGCGTTTACAAAGGGCCGCGCGTGGCGGCCCCTTGATGTCATGTGTGGTCAGGTCTCAGCCCCGCAGATCCTCGGGAATCTCGAACCCATTCTCCTCGAACCAGCGCACGGCGCCGGGGTGGAAGGGAAGGAAGGCGTTGTTCTCGAAATTCTCGGGCAGGGTGGCCACGGCAGCCGCGTGAATCTGCATCATCCGGTCATTGTTTTCCATGACCAGCTTGGTGATTTCATAGGCCAGGCTTTCGGGCATGTCGGAATGCGCAATCGCGAAGTTCCACATGGCGACCGATTGCTGATCCTCGTCCTGCACGGTGTAGGATCCGCCCGGGATGGTGAAGGGCGACACTTCGGGGAACGCTTCCAGAATGGCCTCGTGCTCTTCATCCGAGAAGGTGAAGGTGCGCACATCCGCTTCTGCCGCAAGCTGCGAGAAGGCCGCAATCGGCACGCCCGCTGCAAAGACAAAGGCGTCGATCAGACCGTCCTGCAACTGACCTGCCGCATCAGCCGCGCCTGCGAAGGACACATTGGCTTCGACATCCAGCGCTTCAAGAATACGCGGCCAGTAGGTGCCCGGCGTGCCGCCAGCGGGGCCAACGCTGACACGCTTGCCCGCCAGATCGCCCACCGACGAAATGTTCTGGCTGCTCAGCGCGATGCCCTGAAACGGGGTTTCATACATCGGGAACAGGGCGCGGACATCCGTGTGCTCCAGCCCCGGGGCCAGTTCGCTTTCGCCATTCCAGGCTTCGAACATCGGACCCATGGTCACAAGGCCGATATCGTGCTCCTGCATCTGCGTCAGTGTGACGTTCTGCACCGGGCCGCCTGTCACCTCACCGCTGGCGCTGATCCCGAGTTCTTCGGAAATGAAGGACGCCAGGCCATTGCCATAGACGAAATAGACGCCACCCTGGCTGGCGGTGCCGACGGTCAGGTCGCCGGGCCAGTCCGAGCGGTCATCGGCCATGGCGGTCGACGCCGCCATCACTGCCGCTGCGGCCAGCGCCGTGAATTTTGTGTTACGCATTTGGAACCTCCTCCGTTTTTTCTCGCGTATATGCCTGCGCTGTCCGTCATTCGAACGGACCGCGCAACATGGCACAAAGACAAGCCGTTTCGCGTGCGAAATGCAAGCCCGTGCGCCGCATCCAAAGGGCTGTTAGCGGTACACCCCGCATTTTTTCAAAGACCATACAGGCCCATAACCCCCCGAGTCGAGTGAGACATGCAATTATGACCGCCAGAAAGCGGGGATTGGCATTCGATGTCTGGCACGGGTGGGGCGGGTATCAGGCGTTGAACAGGAAATGCAGCACGTCGCCGTCCTTGACCTCATAGGTCTTGCCCTCGACGCGGAACTTCCCGGCTTCCTTGGCGCCTGCCTCACCATTATGGGTGATGTAGTCATCATAGGCGACCGTCTCGGCCCGGATGAATCCGCGCTCGAAATCGCCATGGATGACCCCGGCGGCCTGCGGCGCCAGCGTGCCGACAGGGACAGTCCAGGCGCGGGCCTCTTTGGGGCCGACAGTGAAATAGGTGTGCAGACCCAGCAGGTTATAGCCTGCGCGGATCAACCGGTCGAGGCCCGGTTCCTCCAGCCCCATCTCGGACAGGAACATCTCTGCCTCATCCGGGGCAAGCTGGCTGATCTCTTCCTCGATCTGCGCGGAAATGACCACATGGGCCGCGCCCTGTGCTGCGGCCATCTCGGCCACGCGGGCCGATTGCGCATTGCCACTCCCGGCCGAGGCTTCCTCGACATTGCAGACATAGAGCACGGGCTTCGAGGTCAGTAGCTGCAACATGCGCCATGTCTTGCGCTCTTCTTCCGACACTTCGACATTGCGGGCGGGCTGGCCCTCTTCCAGCGCGGCAAGGGCGCGGCGCAGCAGGCGGTCCTGGTCAACCGCTTCCTTGTCGCCCCCGCGCAGCTTGCGCGACAGATTCGTTAACCGCCGCTCGATCGATTCCATATCGGCGATCATCAGCTCGGTTTCGATGGTTTCGGCATCGGCCACCGGATCGATTCGGCCCTCGACATGGGTCACATCGTCATCGACGAAACACCGCAACACATGGGCAATGGCATCGACCTCGCGGATATTGGCCAGAAACTGGTTGCCCAGCCCCTCGCCCTTGGACGCGCCGCGCACCAGTCCCGCGATATCGACAAAGGTCATGCGGGTGGGAATCACCTCGCGCGATTTCGCGATCTCGGCCAGACGGGGCAGGCGGGCATCGGGCACGGCCACATCGCCGACATTGGGCTCGATCGTGCAAAAGGGGAAATTCGCGGCCTGCGCGGCGGCCGTGCGGGTCAGCGCGTTGAACAGGGTCGATTTGCCGACATTCGGCAAGCCCACGATACCCATTCTGAACCCCATCACCATCTCCCTCGGGCTGTGTCTGCGGCGGGCTTGTAGGGCGTGGCATCGCCCAACACAAGAGGACCAGCCCGCACACACCACCCACGCGCATCAAGGGCTGTTGATTCCCCGCCCGTTTTCGCCCAAACCCGGATCGCAACAGGGTGGACAGGGACAGGACAGGGCGGATGACACGAATCGACCGGAAATTTGCGCAGCTTCGCGACCAGGGGCGCAAGGCATTCGTTTCCTACATCATGGGGGGTGATCCCAACCCGGAAACCACGCTTGCGGTGATGCAGGGCCTGCCCGGTGCAGGCGTCGATATCATCGAGTTGGGCGTGCCCTTTACCGACCCGATGGCCGATGGCCCCACGATCCAGCTTGCCGGGCAGCGCGCGCTGGAAGGGGGCCAGACCCTGCAGAAAACCCTCGATCTGGTGCGCCGCTTCCGCGAAGGTGACGACAGCACGCCCATCGTGCTGATGGGGTATTTCAACCCGATCTACAACCACGGGGTCGAGCAGTTCCTGAACGACGCGAAAGCCGTTGGCGTTGACGGGCTGATCGTGGTGGACCTGCCACCAGAGGAAGACAGCGAATTGTGCCTGCCCGCACAGGCCGCCGGGCTGAACTTCATCCGCCTGGCCACCCCCACGACCGATGCCCGCCGCCTGCCCAAGGTGCTCGAGAACACATCAGGGTTTGTCTATTACGTCTCGATCACCGGGATCACGGGGGCCGCTGCCGCGCAGGCCGCCGATGTCGGCCCCGAAGTGGCGCGAATCAAGGCCGCGACCGATCTGCCGGTCATTGTGGGCTTTGGCATTTCCACGCCCGAGACGGCACAGGCCATCGCATCAGTGGCCGATGGCTGCGTCGTGGGGTCGGCCATCGTCAAGCAGATCGCCGATGGCAGCCCGGTCGCGGATGTGCTGGGCTATGTGCGCAGCCTGTCAGACGGGGCGCATCGCGGCTGAACGCAAAGGGCCACGCAATGCGTGGCCCGGTAACCTTGGTGCAGAACGGTGAAGCGGCCTAGAAACCAGCCATTTCAAGCGATGGCGGCACGCCACCCGCACTGCCCGGCTCGCCCAACACGACAACCCACCACAGCTTGCCATTCTCGTCCTGGTGCCAGCCGACACCAAGTTCGCGCGCACGACGATCCAGAATCACCTGCCGCGTCTCGGGCTCTTGCATCCAGGCATTTGCGGTCTCGAACTCTGTCTCGAATGTCTCGGAAATCAGCTCGCCAACAAAGGCACCGCTATAGCCTGCGCGCTCCGCACGCTGCATCGGGCTGGACCCGTCGGATCCCCAGTGCCACGGGCGGCTTTGAAAGGACATGTCCTGCGCATGGGTCGCGGCAGCACTGGCCAACGACGCATTGGGGCGCAGCGGCGCCAGACCATTCTGTTCCCGCAAGGTATTCAGCCCGTCCGCCATGCGCTGGCGCACGCGCGGCGCATCTTCCGGGTTTATGCGAACAACCGTCTGAACGGGGCGCCCATCAGGCCCAAGCTGCGGGGGCTGCTGCACGGGCGCGGGGGCTTCGCAGGCTGCAAGAAGCAGGCCAGCAGCAAGCAGATAACTGACGCGACGATACATTTTTCGTTTTCCTAACTGATCGCGGGCTACCTAGCGGGTCGGAAAAGGGTTTTCAAACACAACTCGATGTGATCTTGCAGCTTAGTGACTTTCCTGCACTCGCGACCACCCGCGCAAGTGACCTGTTTTTCACCGGACACGGCGTCGCCTGCCTTGCAACCCGAAGAGTGTTGCGAATATGACGACATACGCAAATTCTGCGCCTGATTCAGCAATGTTGGCATTGCACTCTCAGGGCGAAGATGGTTCTGACGAGGTACGACATTTCGTCTTGGGAGTCAGTACACCAACCGTGCTGGCGCGTTCTGGAGGTTACTATGAAGAAAATCGCACTCGCAGCTGCCCTCTCTCTCGCTGCAACTTCGGCATTCGCCGGCAGCCACAGCAAAATGGGCAAGTACTCGGACCCGGTCGTCGAGCCGGTCATCGAGCACGCAGAAGTCGTCGAAGAGACCCGCGCAGGTTCGGGCGGCATCATCGTTCCGATCATGCTTCTGCTGGTCGTTGCTGCTGCTGTTGCTTCGCGCTGATCGCGACGACACATCAGATCTACAAGAAAAGGTGGCTGGTTTTTCCAGCCACCTTTTTTATTTGAACATTCACGTTTCAGCGGGTCCGCGCATATGCGCGGACGACTCATGACCCGGTCCAGCCCTGCAGATTGGCCTCGATCACCTCGGTCAGCGCGGAAATATGCTGATCGTCGTCATTCAGGCAGGGGATATACGTGAATTCCTCTCCGCCCGCCTCTTCAAAGCTTTCGCGAATCTCTTCGTTGATCTCTTCCAGCGTCTCGATGCAATCGGCCGAGAAGGCCGGGGCCACCACCGCCAGTCGCTTGACCCCCTGCCGCGCGAGGTCGGCCACATGGTCCACAGTGTAGGGCCGCAGCCATTCCTCGCGGCCAAAGACGGACTGAAAGGTCGTCTGCACCTTGTCTTTCTCCCAGCCCAGTTCCTCGCGCAGCAGGCGCGTCGTTTTCTGGCACTGGCAGTGATAGGGGTCGCCTTCCAGCAGATAGCGCTTGGGCATGCCATGATAGGATGTCACCAGCACTTCCGGCTTGTTCTCCATCGCGTCATAGGTCTGGCGCACGGATTGTGCGAGCGCGCGGACATAGGCGGGATGATCGAAATAGGGCGCAACGGTGCGCGCCGCCGGTTGCCATTTCTGGCTCATCAGCGCGCGAAAGAACTGATCGCAGGCCGTGGCCGATGTCGCACCCGCATATTGCGGATAAAGCGGGAAAAACAGGATCTTCTCGCACCCGGCCTCGACCATAGCATCCACTTTTGACTGCGTGGACGGGTTGCCATAGCGCATGCAGAAATCGACCATCACCCCATCGCCGAACTTTGCACCGATGCTTTCTGCCAGTTTGGCGGTCTGATCCTTGGTGATCGTCATCAGCGGGCTTTCGCCCTTGTCGTGATTCCAGATCGACTTGTAATTCGCGCCCGAGGTAAAGGGCCGCTTGGTCAGAATGATAAGCTGCAACAGCGGCTGCCATTTCCAGGCCGGGTAATCGATGACCCGCTTGTCGGACAGAAACTCGTTCAGATAGCGCCGCATCGACCAGTAATCGTAATTGTCGGGCGTTCCCAGATTGGCCAGCAGCACGCCGATCTTTGCGCGTGGTACGGGCGGGTGGTCGGGGTTGGCATGTTCCAGACGCCCCTCGCCGGGGTGATCCTTGTGAACGGGGCAGCCGCTGGCTGCTGGGGATGGCTTTGCATCAAGCATGGCTGTGTCTTTCATGGCGTTCTCCCCGGCAGTTTCATAGTTCATACGCGAGATAAAGGGTTTTGGACCGGAATCAATCCGGCCGGGGCGGAACAATCTTGTCCGGCAGGGGTGTTTCCTGCGCGCCCAGCGCGTCCGCCAGCCGGGATTGGGCGGAACCGGGGCGCAGGGGTTGGGGCTGGCTGGCATCGGGCGCCCAGCCGGTGAGAAAGATCATCTCATAGCGCGCAAGCAGCCTGCCCTCTGCGTCAGAGGCAAGCCCGGCATAGACCTCTGCCGCGCGCTGAAACAGGCTGCGGGGCGGGATGCGCCGGTGCCGCCCGGCAAGGGCATTACCCTCGCCCATCGCGCGCAGATCATGGCAGAGCGACATAAAGTCGCGATAGGCCACATCCTGCCGCAACAGGTCGGCCACGGGCAGCGCAAAGCCCGCGCGCTGCAACAGCGCGCCGAGATCGCGCAATTCCCCCATGGGCAGCACGCGCGGGCTCAACCCGCCGGTCAGTTCCGATTCCGCCTGCGCGAGCGCGATACGCAACTCCGCGACGGTCGCACCGCCGAGGCAGATGCCCAGGAACAGACCATCGGGACGCAACGCCCGACGCGCCTGCACTAGCTGGCCGACCGGGTCATCGGCCCAGTGCAGCGCCATGGCGTGCACCACCAGGTCATGCGCGCCGGGTTCCAGCTCCAGCACCGGCGAATCACCGACCACCGTGGCACCGGGCAGGGCATCGCCCCATAGCGCGGGCAGTCCCGTCACAATGGCCGGGGTTGTAAACGTCCTGTTAACCTCGACCAGCCTAGAGTGCAGTTCCTCGCGCGCCAAAGCGTGCAGGAACAGATCGCCCCGCGCGCGGGCGCGGTTGCGGGTCAGGGCCGTGCGGTCGGTCAGTTGGGCGGGCGTAGGCATGTCCGGGGTTATGTAGGCAGAACGGGGCGCAAATGCAAAAACTTGGCGCACGTCTGCGCGCAGGCGGCCTGCAAGGGGCAAGATCGCTGATCCGGGCGATCTATCCGCCCCAATGCCTGACCTGCGACACCATGGTCACGCAGGAAGGGGCGCTGTGCCCCGCCTGCTGGCCCCAGGTGCCCTTTATCCACGGCACCTGTTGCGATGCCTGCGGTGTGCCCCTGCCGGGCGATGACAGCGGCCATGCCGTGCAATGCGACGAATGCCTTGTGCTGGCCCGGCCATGGGAACAGGGCCGCGCGGCCATGCTGTATGACGCCAAGGCGCGCCAGATCCTGCTGGGCCTGAAATACTACGACCGGATGGATTACGCCGGGCCCGCTGGCGCATGGATGGCGCGCGCCGCGCGCGACATGGTGCAACCCGATATGCTGCTGGCCCCGGTGCCGCTGCACTGGCTGCGGCTTGCAAAGCGCCGCTACAATCAGGCCGCGATCCTCAGCCATGCCTTGTCCAAGGCGCTGGGGCTTGACCATTGCCCCGATCTGCTGCGCCGCACCCGCCATACCGGCACGCAGGACGGGCGTGGCCGTCAGGGACGCTTTGCCAATGTTGCCGACACCATCGCACCGCACCCGCGCCGCACCCACCTGCTGCAAGGCCGCGATATTCTGCTGGTCGATGACGTGATGACCGTGGGCGCCACGCTTGCCGCCGCGACAGAGGCCTGCCTTGCGCATGGCGCGGCCTCGGTCCGGGTGATCGCGCTGGCCCGCGTTGCAAGACAGCCATGATCGACTATAGTGCGCCTCGAACAGTTCCAGCCCGGGTGCCGCCATGCAAACAGTTGAAATCTATACCTCGCCCCTTTGCGGTTTTTGCCATGCGGCCAAAAGGTTACTGACCGCCAGGAATGTCAGCTTTACCGAGATTGACCTTGCCCGTACCCCCGACCGCCGGGCCGAGATGCTTCAGCGCGCGAATGGCGGGCATACGGTGCCGCAGATTTTCGTGGGCGACACCCATGTTGGCGGCTGTGATGAGCTGTATGCGCTTGATCGGGCGGGAAAGCTGGATGCGTTGCTGAAAGGCTAGGGCGATGCCGTTTCATGCCGCCTTGGTCCAGCTATGCTCCAGCGATGACCCGAGCGCGAACATCCCCGTTCTGCGCGACGCCCTGCGCGAAGCAGCCGCCGCCGGTGCCACGATTGCCCTGACACCAGAGGTCAGCAACTGCGTCTCGACCAGCGCGACCCATCAGCGCAGCGTGCTGCGCCTTGAGCATGACGACCCCACCCTTGCAGCCCTGCGCGCCGAGGCACAGGCGCTGGGAATTTGGGTGCTGATCGGCTCGCTTGCCCTCAGGACCGACGACCCGGATGGTCGCTTCGCCAACCGGTCATTCCTGATCGACCCACAGGGCGACATCCGGGCGCGGTATGACAAGATCCACATGTTCGATGTGCAGGTGTCGGAAACCGAGACCTATCGCGAATCAGCCGGGTTTCGCCCCGGCACGCAGGCCGTGGTGGCGCAGACACCCTTTGCGCCCCTTGGGCTGAGCATCTGCTATGACCTGCGGTTCCCGCATCTCTACCGGGCATTGGCGCAGGCCGGGGCACAGGTCCTGACCGTGCCTGCCGCCTTCAGCCCCGTGACCGGGGCCGCGCATTGGGAAACCCTGCTGCGCGCCCGCGCGATCGAGAGCGGCGCCTTTGTTCTGGCACCTGCGCAAACAGGCCGCCACCCGGCTGGGCGGGGTCGCGCGCGCAGCACTTACGGGCATTCCATGGCCGTCGCCCCCTGGGGCGAGGTGCTGCTGGACATGGGCGACACTCCCGGCGTCGGGCTGGTCGAGATCGATCTGGACCGCGCCCGCGACGCCCATGCGCGTGTGCCCTCACTGACCCATGACCGGAAATTCACCAGCCCCGAGACCCTGACATGACCCGCGCCCGCACCGATCTGGCCAATGCGCTGTTCAGCGAATTGCTGATGGCCGACCAGCTTGCGCGCAATCGCCTGTCCAAGGTGCTGCCCAAGGGGATGGAACTGTCGCATTTCGGCGTTCTGAACCTGCTGAGCAAATATCAGACCGAAATGAGCCCCGCCGAACTGGCCCGCGCCTTTCACGTGACACGCGGGGCCATGACCAACACGCTCGCCAAGCTGGAATGGGCCGGATATGTGCATATCCGCCCCGACTGGGACGATGCGCGCCGCAAGATGGTCGCGATCAGCCCCGCCGGGCGCGCCGCCCGCGATGCCGCGCTGGCGGCGATCACCCCGCTGATCGATCAGGCCGTGCATTCGCTGGGCGAGGAACGCGTGCGCCAGACCATTCCGGTGCTGCGCAGCCTGCGCCAGCAATTCGGCGATGGCGAAGGGGGTTGAACCCTGCGCCCCGTTCCATAAGCTGTATTTCACGTTAATCTTTGCTGCAGTCTTGCCCACCCCGGAAAACAGGCGTCTTCGATGCAGGATGACATTGCCGACCTGCTTGAACGCCTCTCGCGACAGGACCGCGCCGCGCTGCGCGCGCTGTATGACCGCGCCGCACCGAAACTTGTCGGGCTGCTGATCCGTATGCTGGGTAACCGGGCCGAGGCCGAGGATGCGCTTCAGGATGTATTCGTGAAGCTCTGGCAACGGGCCGCGACGTTTGACCCTGACAAAGGCTCCGGCATGTCCTGGATCTGTGCCATCGCGCGCAACCATGCGCTCGACCTGTTGCGTGCGCGCAAGTCCCGCGCGGCCCAGCAGACCGATCCGCTGGATGACGACATCCAGATCAGCGATCCTGGCCTTACAGCCGAATCGACACTGATGCTGCGCGCCCGGATGCAGGATGTGATACGCTGCTTTGACGAATTGCCGCCCGACCGGGCGCAGGCCGTGCAGGCGGCCTATCTGAAAGGCCACAGCTATCAAGAGCTTGCCGAGAAACATTCCGTGCCCCTGAACACGATGCGCACATGGTTGCGCCGGGCACTGCTTAGCCTGAGGGAGTGTCTTAGCCGATGACAGACGACACCCCCCTTGACCCCCGCGACGAAGACGACCTGCTGGCGGCGGAATATGTGCTGGGCCTGCTGGGACCGGATGACTGGCGGCGCGCGCAGGAACGGGCCGCTGTTGATGGTGATTTCGCCGCAAAGGTGCAGGCTTGGGAAAACCGCCTGTCGCCACTGAACGAATATTTCCCCGAAGAACCCGCCCCCGACCTGCTGGACCAGATCGAGGCGCGGCTGTTCCCGCCTGCACCCGCCCCGGCGC
>SL_7KL_010_BRINEDRAFT_10000591_pt1 | contig 17222 bp, 14 predicted proteins | sample SodLak_010_BRINE_FD_10663 | JGI IMG/M metagenome (IMG submission 10663)
CCGTCTGCGTCCCCGCCGCCTGGACCGCCGTCTGCGTCCCCGCCGCCTGGGCCGCCACCTGGCTGGTACCCCGACCCATCTGGGCAGCAGCAGCTGCGCTGGTGGGACGGGTCCACCTGGACGGGGCAGGTGCAGTGACCGTCGAGGCGGACGGGTAGCAGCTGACCTGGCACGCTGTCCGGCCCGCCACGCCGACCGCACGGCAGTGCGCCACGGTCACCTGCGGTCTGCAGGTCGGTGCGGCTGCCCACATGCTGGTGCGCTGCGCATCCTGTGCCCACCACAGGTGTCCTGCCACCAGCACTGCTGTAGGCGAGCGGCACCAGCGCTTCGACCCGCCACGGTCAGCTGCCGACCGCGTAGCCGTGTGCGGGCACTACGCTGCAACGTGTACGTGTTCTCGGCAGGTGGTTTCGTGCTCGCCGAGTAAAGCGCAGACCTCGCTGAGCAGGTCAGGATGGTCATACACCTGCTCTGGGATCTGCCAGGCGACCGACCGCAGGCATGGCAGCTCCCCCTCGTCCTGTGCGTGCCGGCCGCACCGGTCAGCGGCATCTGCCAGCGCATCGCGAAGCTGGCGGGCGATGCCGCTGTCGAGTGGTGCTCGGTCCGTATCGCTGCTCCAGGCGACCGCCAGGGTCCACGCCGCACGGGTGTAGATGTACCCGGCGCCGGTGAAACAGCCGACCTTGACCTCTTCGCTGCCGGCAGGTGTCGGCCAGGACGAACACAGCTCCGGCAGCGTGTCCAGGTCACCTTTCAGTTCGTTCTCGGCGAGGAAGCCGGCCGGCTGGTAGATCTGCATGATGATGCCTTCCCCGCAGGCTTCTTGGTTGTGCCCATGTTCCAGCAGTGCGCACCGTTCGACCGCCGCGTCCAGATCGTTGGTCACATCCCAGGCGGCGTGGCCGAGCCCGTCGGCGCAGAAACTGCCGACGTGGGTGTCTCGGTCGTCCTCCCACTCGTTGCACGCGGTAGCGGCCGCTGCGAAGTCTGCACGGTCCGGGTCGCTGCGCGCGAACCCGTCGAGCAGCCCATGGCCGATGGCGTAGGCGCACGTCACCCGCGAGTTGTCCATCAGCTGGGTGTAGATGTCAGGGTTGCGCTTGAAGGCGTACTCGCCGGCACGGTGGCCGGTGTCGTGGCAGTGGTTCGCCAGAGCTGGTGTCTGTTCCAGCTCCGCGGACAGGGCGTCCTGCAGCTCGGCGAGCTGTCCGGTGTCGGCCGCATGGGTCATCAGCGCGTACAGGCAGCCTTGGTACTCGTCGCTGCCGAGGACCTGGGCGGTCATGACACCGTTGCCGCAGGCGTGCAGCTGTTCGCGGATATCGTCAACACCGTCGAAGCTGGCTGCCTGGCTGGGGGCGATGTGCAGCACCGCCACAAGCACGGCGGCCAGCATGCCGCTGACCGAGAACGCAACCAGGGTCAGGGTCGGTTTCGTCATGTGGACTACGGTCGTAGCGCACCCGCCTGATGCCAGCAGCTGCGCCGATGGTGGCAGGTCTGCTAGCCAGCTTCCACTGTGACATCGACGCCGTAGGCTGCGATCGCGGCGGCGTCACGGGTGGCAGCGTCGTGTGCGCAGGCAGCGACGACCGCGCGCCCGTGGTGGTGCACGTCGTCTGCCAGCTGGTCGGCTGCGGCGCGGGTGTGGCCAAGTACCTCCACCAGCGCGGTGACCACCTGCGCGAAGGTGGTGTGGTCGTTGTCAAGGACCACGATCAACCACAGCCCGTCGAAGGCGGTGTCGATGTCGGCAGCGAGTGTCCGGTCGATGTCGGTGACCGTTGGCATGGCAGCTCCTGTGGCGGCGTTGGCGTTGGCGTTGGCGACGGTGCGGGGCAGTGGCGCCGACGCAGTCACCGCCGGGCTGCTGGTGGCTGGCACCCACCGCACCTGTGGTGTGTGGCCCGTCGCAGGTCAGCGCTGGTGGCGTGGACGGCGACCGGCCGGGTGCAGCAGCGTGCCGCTGGGCCGTGGAGGTCGGGCTGGCAGACCGCTTGGCGGTGTTGCGGTGACGTGCGGTGCCATGGTCGGTGGCGGCAGCGGGTAGCGGTGCGGGCAGGTTCTTGACGGGCTGCGGGGGCCGCGAACGGTGCTGGTGGTGACGATGGCTTCCAGTGAGACCGAGAAGTTCCGTATCCTCGTGGTCGAGGATGATGCGGACACCCGTGAGGCGATCACCGCAGCGTTGCGGTGGGCTGGCTTCCTGTGCGCGGAAGCTGCGACCGCGGAACGCACGTTGCAGGTGGTCGACAGGGCCTGCCCCGACCTGGTGGTGTTCGACCTGGGGTTGCCGGATGCGGACGGTTTGGCGGTGCTCAAGCAGCTGCGTCACACCTACGACCTGCCGGTCGTGGTGTGTTCTGGCCGCGATGCGGAAACCGACCGGCTACGTGGGTTGGGGCTGGGTGCTGATGACTACATCACCAAGCCGTTCAGCCCCAAAGAGCTGGCGTTGCGGGTGCGGACCGTGCTGCGGCGGGTGCATGCGGCGCCGGTTGCGCGGGTGCTGCGGTTCGGGAACGTGGAGATCAACGTCACCGAACGTACGGTCACGGTTGACAGTCAGCCGGTGTCGCTCACGTCACGGGAGTTCGACCTGGTGGTGTATCTGGCGCAGCGGCCACGTTCGGTGGTGACCCGCCAGGAGCTGCTGGAAGCGGTGTGGGGCGATGCGGCCGACCAGCGGTCTGAGGCGACGGTGACCGAACATGTGCGCCGTGCCCGCGCCAAGCTGGGCGACACAGAGACCCATTCCCAGCACATCCGTGCGGTTCGGGGGGTCGGCTACCGGCTGGTGCCCTGACGTGCCAGCTGGACGGCAGCTGCTGTGCCGGCAGCGGCTGCGTGCAGGTGATGTGTGCAGCCGGGAGGTGCAGCTGCGGCACTGACGTGCGGGCAGCGTGCGGCTGTGGCGTGGGCACACCGGCTGCCAGTTCGTCGGGTCCTGGCAGGGGTGGCTGCCGTTGTCACCGGTACCGGCCCGGTGGAACCGCAGCCGGGTGGGCCGCTTCCCTGCGAGGTGACGTCGTCGGGTGGCCCACCACCGGCGGGGCAGATCAGGAGGCCGGGAACGCAGCTGCTGCTAGCTGCCCGGGCAGCAGCTGCGTGCAGATGGTGTACGCAGCCGGGAGGTGTCCGGCGGTGTCGTGCGCCTGTCTGCTGCCCGGCAGGGGTGCGCTCACCTGCGGTCCAGCTATCTGCCGGCGGCGCCGCCTACCGCAGCTACGCCCACCTGGCAGCTGCTGCACGCACCGACCCCGGCGCACAGCCGGGGTCGGTGCGTGCAGCAGGCACGTCAACGCACCTGCGTGCTACTGCTCACTCTCCCTCTTGGACGCCANNCAGCNCAGCCTCGGCGACCTCGTCATCTTNGTTGATGAAGACCNNCGCCACCGAAGTGATGGTGCCTGACTCGACCGTGATCGTGACCTNTCCGTCTNTACCNTCAGNACCATCAGCATCGNNATNGTCGNNGAACTCGACGGTCAGGTTTTCGGTTTCTTCCTCAGCGGCGGTCTCNTGGATAGCCTCCTGGTGCGCGGNGTCCAAGGTGGCGTTGTCGACCTGTCCACCTTGGCCGGGTGTCGAGGCGGCGATCGCGTTGGCGTTGCGCTCGATCGCCTCAGCGGTCCGCAGCGCCGAGGTGTTAGCTGAGTTCTCCTGGATGGTGTTGAAGGTCGGCACAGCGATCGCGGCGAGCACACCGATGATCAGCAGCACGACGATCAGCTCAAGCAGGGTGAAACCCTTGGTGGTCTTGCTCCGGGAAAGCATCGGCAGCTCCTTAAGTAGCTGTTGAGAACAAGCGGCTTTCGCTCATCTCGCCGGGCTGTCTGTGTCGGCCCGACCGCCGCCGGCAACGGGGCGTGCGAGGAACCGTCACCTGGCAGCTGCCACGTGCCGTAAGTAAGGACACGCGAAACACAACAGACAAGCAACGCCCCACCATGCGTGCTGGGCGCAGGCGCCGCACACAAACGTCGCGCACCAGGCTGCGCAGCAGCGCACCCGCCGTCAGGCCCGGTCACTGCGGCCACANGACACCGCCAGCTGCGCCCACACCCGTGTGGACAGTGCCCGGGCCCACTGCCCATGCGCCCATACGCAACCCGGCCACGCTGCCAACCAGCAGATGGCACCGAACAGCGGCCCAACACCCGCCCGGCCCCCACCGCGCAGCCACGTACCCGCTGTCGCCGGCACGGTGACCTACCGGCTACCCCGCCGGGAGACGCAGCTCGAACCGAGCACCCGACACCGACGGCAGCAACAGCAACTCACCGCCGTAGCGGCGTGCCAGCTGACGGGCAACCGGCAACCCGATCCCAGACCGGCGGTCCGGCGACACCGGATCTGCTTCGCCAGTGGTGACCCCCTCGACGAACACCACCGCTTCCAACGGTGGCGGCACCCCCGGCCCCTGGTCGGCGACCTGCACCGCCACCTGCGCGCCCCGACGCTGCGCGGTCACCGTCACCTGACTGCCCGGCGGAGCGTAACGAGCGGCGTTGGTCAGCAGGTTCAGCAGCACCTGACGGACCGCCAGCTCGTCAGCCACTACCGCCAACGACCCGTCCACCTGCACCGCCAGCTGCAACTGCCGGTCATCAAGCAGCGGCTGCAGCAGCTGCGCGACCTGCCAGCACGACCGCGCCAGCGGCACCGAAGCGGCGGCCCCACCACTGTCCGGAGCTGCCAGCAGATCGCTCAGATGAGCAACCGCTGCCCGGATCGGGGCGGTCGTCGGCTCCGCCGGATCCAACACCTCCACCGCCGCCGCCAACGCCGCCAACGGGGTGCGAGCCTCGTGCCGCAGCACCCGCAACGACGGTGCCGCACCGCCACCGGCACCCGGCGTGTCCACCGCCGGGTGCTGAGCGTCATCCGCAGCTGCCACGCCACCGACCGTGCGCCTCTTGGCGGAAAGAGCAAGCGGGTGCGCCACCCGATACGCGCACACCCTGCCGGCAGCCGCACCATCGGCAGGGTGAACCTGCCTCCGCCCCGCGGCCCGCAGCTGCCAGCCCACAGCAGCTGGCCGCTGGCAGGAGGGGCTGCCGGGCTGCTCGCCGCCGCGGCGGCAGCGCTGACCGCTGGCGCGATGCTGTGGCCACCGCTGGCCGCCGTCGCCACCGTCACGTTGGCAGTCGCGCTGCGCACCGGTGCTGACCGGCACCGGCAGCGGCTGGCCGGCTACCTGCGCCGGTGGCGCCGCGCCCAACCGGACCCGCAGCTGGCAGAGCAACTGGCCCGGTTCGGTTGCCCGCTACCCGTGCGGATGGTGCCAGGCCCACCCAACGCGTTCCTGCTGGCAGACGGCCTGCTGGTCACCGACCAGCTCGCCGACCTGCAACCCGCCGCCATCGACGCGGTCCTCGCGCATGAAGCTGCCCACCATCTGGCAGGCGACCACGCCTGGGTCGCGGCAGCTGAAACACCACTCGAAGCGGTCCACGCCACGTTCCAGGCAACCACCCCCGCACGGATGCTGGCCGGTGCGGTCATCCTCTCCGGCGCAGCACTGCCGCTGCTGCTGCTCGCTGGCGCTGCGGTGTCGCTCCGCCGGCAGCTGGAGTACCGTGCTGACGCGGCAGCTGCCACACTGCTTGGCGACACCGGCCCGGTCATCGCCGCCATCGACGCCTGCCCGGGACTGCCGCGGCTGACCCACCCCAGCGCCAAACGGCGGGCCGCCCGGCTGGCACGGCGCTGCTGACCCGACACCGTCGCTGCGCTGCCGGGCGGCCGACCCGACGCACCAAGCGTATGCGACCCCACGACACCGCGGCAGAGTCGGTGACCATGGACACCACCCTCGGTGCGCTGGCCGACCAGATGGCAGCCCAGCCACCCAACAGCGACGCTGCCCTCGACCTGCTGGTCGCAGGGTGGCACCACCCGTCACGGCCCGGCTGTGCCGCGTTCGAACAGCAGGCAGCGCGGGTGCTTGAGGCGTGGATCAGATCGATCAGCTGGTACTTCTACCAGCAGCGTGACAACCCCGACATCGACGAAGCACGCAGCCAGGCAACCGACTGGCTGGTCACCGAGGTGAGCCGGTTCCGCCCCCGTGCCGGCCAGACAGCCGGCGCCTACATCCGTGCTGGCCAGCAGGCTGCACGGTCAGCCGCCCATGCAGCCGAGCAGCAGCTGGACCCGGAAAGTTTCCGGGTCCGGTCCACCGGCAAGAACCAGCGTGAACAGCTGACCCAGCAGCTGCAGCGGGAACCGACCATGGACGAGATCGCCGCGGCGACCCGGCAGCAGCAGCGCCACCAGCGGCGCGTCAACATCGCCGCCAAGCAGCCGCAGCTGACCGACGCGGCGTTGGAGCGGGCGGTCGACCGGCGCATGAGCAAAGATGGGGTCAACAGCCGGCTCGCCGACCTCGACCAGCTGCTGGCCAGCGGCCTGCCCACCTCGATCGAGGAGCACGGCTGGGACGGCGACCGCACCCGCGTCGAGCTGCACGCCGAGATGGTGCTCGCGCCGCAGGAGCAGCGCACCGAAACGTTATGGCGCATCGCGTTCGGTGACCAGCAGTGGGCCCGCACCCCGCTCGAGTGCAGCTTGGGCCTGCTCGACGCCGACACCGCCGGCCCACAGCCGCCCGCACCGTCCACCCACCAGCAGCTCAGCCGACGTCAACGGAACGCGCTGATCCGGCATGCGAGCGTGCGGCTGGCCGCACCCCACGCGCAGTTCTCCCACGCGGCGGCGCTAACGCTGACCGGCAGCCGGTAGCCGCCCACCAGCACGCAGCAACACACCCACAAAGCTGCACACACGACGACGCCGCAACCTCAGCGAGGTTGCGGCGTCGTGTGTCGGCAGTTCGGGACGGCCTACCCTAGCTCAGCAGGACCTCGTTCCAGAACCGCTGGCGCTCACCGCCCTGTCGCACCAGATCGATCCGGTGCTGGCGGTCCAGCAGGTGGAACAGCTTGGAGCAGACGTCCTTGACCTCCTCCAGCTGTGCAAGGTCGGCCTTGTAGAACGCCATAAAGACCGTTGCGTGCTCCATAGCGGCGTCGTCCTTGCCCTTGGCCAGCTCTTCGGCGTAGCGGTCGGCATCGGCAACGATCGCCTTCAACCGTGCCAGCGGACGCTTCTCCAGCCGCGCCTGCAAGTCAACGAGGGGGACCTTCACGTAGTCTCCCTTGATGTAGGGCAAGCCCCACTGCAGCGGATTGCCGGCCTCGTAGAGGCTGATCATCCGTTCCAGGGCGCGGGGAGTGCACAGCACCCGCCCCACATCATCGAGGTCATCCTCCCACCATTCGACGAAGGGAGTGGCAACCTCTTCGCCATACTGCTCACGCAGGTAGCGGGCCGAGGGGATCGAGTCCGCCTCGATCTCGATCGACAGTGCGAACCGGCTCGCCTGAGCCAGATCGTTCTTGCCGACATCGAGCTTGAAGCCGGCCACCTCCCGCGGGTTATTCAGGGCGATGGTGCACACGATGTTGGTGTCCTGCCCGCCCAGGGTTCTCTCCTGGATGGGCTCCATCATCGCGTTCTGTGCACGGCGGGTGCCACGTCCGATCTCGTCGACGATCCACACCCACGGTGTGTCGATGGCGAACTTCTCATCCACCACCAGATCGAGGGACCGTCCGTCACTTGACGGGAAGGGAACGTTGAGGTCCTCCGGTTGGAGGACGGCCGCACTGTCGTAGGCGTACCTGATCCCCTGCTCTTCCAGGATCCCCTTGATCCTGGAGGTCTTGCCGATGCCCGGGCGGCCCTGCACGTAGATGTTCGAGCCCGTATCGAGCGCGTATCTGACAGCCCTGTCGAGCAGGTCTGTCACGTGCTCAGGGTTGGGTACCCCGATCGCTGCGGCGATACGGTCGAGCACCGTGTCGGTAACGTCGTCACCGGAGGCGTTGACCAGCCGCTTGCGTAGCCCGTTGACGATCGGCAGGGCGTACTCCGCGGGGAAGCCAGCCTGCAGTGCGGGCACCATGAACTCGATGACGCGCGGGTTGAGCACCGCACGCACCTCGTCGGGCAGCGTGTCGAAGGTGGAGAACACCTTCGTCAGGTCGGTCTCGGGGAACCGTTGCGCCAGCGCTCGACGCCACGGCGTCGACTTGTAGTCCAGTTGGACTGCTGCGAAACGGTCAGCTTGCGAGAAATCAAGGCCAGCCAGACGGCCGTACGACGACCCTTGCGGGTTGTCAGCCGCGACCACTGCCGCAAGGTTGGGGATCTTCCACCCACCCAGCGTGCCTTCTTGAAGGAGCTCCATCAGCGTGTTGGCCATGCCGTCATCAGCGCGGCCGATCTCGTCGATGAAGATCAACTTCCGGTTGTCGGTGGTGAACCGGTGGTAAAACAGCGACTTGAGGACCTTCAGGCCCAGCTGTTCGTTATCCTCCGGGAACGGGACTTTCAGGTTCTCCACGCTCAGGTTCGCGGCGTTGACGACGATGACGTCGTAGCCGAGCTGCGTGCCCAGCTGCTTGATCATCGACGTCTTGCCGATCCCGGCGGGACCGACGAAGTAGTAGCGCTGCCCGGTCGCCAGCGCGTGGATCAGCGCCTTGACCATAGGAAGAGCCATGTACTCCTTGACTGCCGGCTTCTGCCGGTAGGTCGCGTTCGGCTCGAACGCCTCGACGGTCGCCTCGACCGCCTCGCGTACTTTGACGAGCGCGTCCTGGTTCTCAATCGTGGCCTCCACTTGGGCCCCTTTCGTGGACTACCACCTGCAGACGAGGTGTTGCAGACGGTGTGTGAGATGCACCGGCCGGTGCGCCACATCGACCGTGAGTGCGCCGGCGGACGCGCCAACCCCGCACCGTCTGCTGACCGGCCGGCCGCGCAACCGGCACCAGCTGGGTGACCGCAGCTGGCCCCGAATGTCAGGCGCCGTCGACGCCGCACCATCCCAGCGACGGCGGACCGCCCGCCCGGTGACCTGACCTGCGAGGTGTGCGATGCCTGCTGTGCCCCACGACCTGCCCGATGCGGCGACCTACCGTGAAGCGGTCGAGTTGGCGCGCACAGCAGCGGCCGCCTACCACCGTGGGGATCCGGTGCTGCTCGACGACGCCGACTACGACCAGCTGGTCGCGCTGATCGCCGCCACCGAGGACGCCCACCCCGACTGGACGGTCGACCACTCGCCGGTCGGCAAGGTTGCTGGTGGCGCAGCTGTCAGCGGCGACATCGCCCACACCACCCCGATGCTGAGCCTGGCCAACGCCTTCAACCACAGCCAGGTCGTCGACTGGCACACGCGGCTCAGTCGTACCCTGGGGCGGCCGCCAGCGCGGCTGCTGGTCGAACCGAAGCTCGACGGGGTTGCGCTGGCCGCCTGGTACACGCAGGGGCAGCTCACCCAGCTCGCGACCCGCGGAGATGGTGAACACGGCGAAGACGTCACCGCTACCCGCGTGACGATCGCCGGGCTGCCAGCCACGCTGACCGAACCGGTTGACGTGCTGGTCCGTGGCGAGGTGCTGCTCAGCGCAGACGACTTCCAGCAGGCCAACCAGCTGCGCGCCCAGTACGGTCAGCAGCCGCTGGTCAACCCTCGTAACGGTGCGGCCGGACTGCTGCGCAACCGTGACGCGCCCTACCAGGCGCCCATGACGTTCTACGCGTACGAGCTGCTCACCGACCCCCTGCCAGCCAGCCAGCAGGCTGCGCTGTCCCGGCTGACGGCGTTGGGTGTGGCTACCAGCGCCGACTCCTCCGCGGGGGTGTCATCCGCCGGCACGGTTGACGACGCGCTAGCTGCCGTCGACACGCTCGGCCGGCGACGCAACGAGCTTGACATCGCTATCGACGGGGCCGTCATCAAAGCTGACGACGGTGCTGCGCGGCACGCGGGCGCGACCGGCACCGCACCCCGCTGGGCGGTCGCCTACAAGTTCGCACCGGAGTTGCGGATGAGCGTGCTGGAACGCATCGACGTGCAGGTCGGCCGCACCGGTGCGGTCACCCCGGTCGCCAAGATCACGCCAGTGTTTGTCGGCGGTACCACCGTCAGCTCCGTCGGGCTGCACAACGCCGACGAGGTTGCCCGCAAAGACCTCCGTGTCGGCGACACCGTCTGGGTGCAACGTGCTGGCGACGTCATCCCGCAGATCGTCGGTCCGGTGCTCGCGCAGCGGCCCGAGCACACCACGCCCTACCAGCCGTCGCGGGACTGCCCGCGGTGCCGGCGCCCGTTGCACACCGACGCGAAAGTGTGGCGCTGCCCTGCCGGCCGGGCGTGCGGGCAGGTCGAAGCGCTGCTGTACGCCGCCGGCCGTGACGCGCTCGATCTGGACGGCCTCGGCCGGCAGGTGCTGACCGCCGCGGTTGAGGCTGGGGTAGTGACCCGCCACCGCGACCTGTACACCCTGCAGGCCGCAGACCTGGCGGACCTGGTCGCAGGCGGCCGCCGGGTCGGTGAAGCTACCGCCCAACGGATCGCTGACGCCGCACAGGCAGCGTGGCAGCTGCCGCTGCACCGGCACCTGACCGCACTGGGGCTGCGGCATCTGGGCCGCCGGTTGGGTCGCCGGCTGGCGGCCGCAGCAGGCGACCTCGACGGCGTGCGTGCGCTGACACGTGCCCAGATCGCTGCGGTCGACGGGTTCGGTGACGGCCGCGCCGACGCGATCGCCGCTGAGCTTGGCGCGCTGGACGACGAACTGGCTGCCATCCGGCAGCTTGGCATCAACCCCGCTGCGGCATCCCACGTGCCGGCGGGAACAAACGCGCCGCTGGCCGGTCAGACGGTGGTGGTGACCGGCACGATCGACGGGTGGTCCCGACGCCAGCTCGAGCAGCTGATCGTACGGCTGGGTGGGACAACATCCGGATCGGTGTCCTCCAACACCTCGCTGGTGGTCGTTGGCGCGAACGCCGGCGCCAAAGCGGCCAAAGCTGCAAAGCTCGGTGTTGCGACCGTCGACGGGGCTGCGTTCGTTGCCGAGCACGGCAGCCGGTAGCGACTGCCGGCCAGCCAGCATGGCAGCAGGTACGCCAGCAAGCCACGGTGTGCTGACAGCGGCAACCGCCGGCGGACCGTGGGCAGCCCGTCCGCCCGGACGGCACCAGCACCTCGCCGACGTGTCCCCGGAGTAGCTGATGCACGACCACACCAACCCTGACCAGCCCGGCGACGCCGACCAGCTTGACGCCGAAACGCTCGACACGACCGCACCCGGCCCGACCGGCGACAACCTCACACCGCTGCTGGTCGGTTTGATCGGGGCGGTGCTGCTGCTCGGGGTGCTACTGGTGCTGTTCAGCACCGGTACCGAGCCGTCTACCGAGCCGCCGCAACCGGCAGCGACCGGCACGGACGAGCAAGCTGAAGACCAGGCCGACGATGGTCCAGCGGACGGCGGTCCTGAGGCGGACACGCCGTCCGCTGCTGATGAGCCTGCGGCAGTCAACGAGGTCGTCGCCTGGCACGACGATGTTGCGCCGGTGATCGCGCAGCTGCTGAACATCCTCACCGAACCGCCGTCCGACGACCCGGACCGCATCACCAGCAGCTGCGAACAGATCGCGCTCAGTGTGCGCGGCTTGGCTGAGGTGGAACCGGCCCCGGACGCAGACGTCGAAGACGCGTTCCGGACCTGGGAACGCCAGCTTGGCAACGCCGCCGACAGCTGCGACGAGATCACCACCGCACAGGAGTACGAAGCGGCGTTCCTCGGCACCTCGGTTGCGTTCCATACGCTGATGGATGAGCTTGCCGTGTACGTGGACTTCGACGCTGAACCTGCCCCGCCAGGTGGTGCCGTACCCGGCAGCCCGGCTGTCAGCGCCGACACCGACTGACATGAAGCTTGCCCTGGGACCGCTGCCTGCACGGTGACCGCGGCTTTGCCGGCAGCGGCCCGGCTGCATGTGACGCACCGCCGACCAGCTGGTCGGCGGTGCGGTCCTCATGTGGGCGGCCGGCGGTAGCCGGCAGCTTATGCGGCGGTCAGCTGGCTGGCTGCCCTGAGCGAGTCGTCCAAACACTGGTACGGCGCGCCATCGACGTGCGGCTGCCACAGTGCGGCAGCGGTCTCAAGCACCGCACCGTCACAGCCGGTGTCCGGTACAGACACCGGTACAGACATCTGGGTCAGCAGTGTCGACCCGCGCGTACCGACCGTCGTCAACCACAGCGCCACCACCTCCGGTGCGGCCACCACCGAGGTGGCACCCGGCCGGGTGTCCGCATCCAGTGCGACGAGCACACCACGGACGGTGTCAGACGGGATGCCGCCGGTAGGAGGAACACGTACGCCGACCACAGCGGCGCTCTGGTTCCGGTGCAGCCGGTCGAAGGTTGCCGACCAGTCCGCCTGCAGCTGCTCGGCGAGCTCGTCAACTTTGGTGCGCCAGACAGCGCGTACCTGGTCCAGCAGCTCGCCGGCCGCCACGAACCGGTCGGTTGGAAACAGCAGCTGTGACAGCTGCTGCAGCTCGTCGTCAGCCAGCAGCTGCTGCACAGTGGCTGGTGTCTGGTCACCTCGCGTGTCCAGCCACTCAAGCCACACGGTCTGTAACCGTCGGTGGCGGCTACGACGCGAGCCGGGACCCAGCAGCTGGTCCGCCCAGCTGCCGGCAGCAGTAGCAGCGAGGGGCGGGCCCTGCGCACGAAGCAGGTCGACAACCATCTGGGTGGTGAACCCATCCAGTGAGAACGTCAACCTGCAACGCAACGTCGGCAACAGCTCGTCAGCCCGTCGTTGCTGCTCTTCGCGCCACCGGCTGATCGGCTGGGTGCCAGTGAGGTGCCCTCCGAGGGTCTCATACAGCCGGTCAACGTTCTCCAGCGCACGCAGATACCGGTGGATCACCTCCAGGGGCAGGTCGCCTCGCATATCGCAGGTGATCTGGGTGAGCAGCTGCTCAACGTGGTCCGCCGCACGGAGTGCTTCCAGCACCCCGGCGTCAGCAAGCGGCTGGGGTGCGCACACCTCGCAGATCGGGGCGTTCAAGGCCTCGTTCAACGTTGCGGTGACCGTCACCGCTGTTGGACGTGGCCGGAACCTGGTGCACCCCTGCTGGATGTGCAACTTCCCGGTGGTGCCGTTCCGTAACCAGTGCAGCGGCTGGTCTGCGGCCGTGGGGTCGTCCAGCCAGCTGATCCACTGGCGGAGCTGCGAGGCGGTCTGCTCGACAGCTGCGGACGCTATGCGGGCCATAGCTGATCCTTTCTGCCCCTGCCGGGGCGGTGAAGCTTGGAGCTCGCAGGGCACGCACCACGGGAGCGGTCCGTGCGGATGTTGTTGCCGACCGTCACCGCTGACGCCCGAGCAGCAACCACCACTGCCTCGAGTGGGTGCCTGTGGTTGCCGTGCGTGAGCTGGCCGCGACGGTCGGTGGGCGTACCGGTACATCCGCACGCGACGCTGGCCAGCGCCGCTGCCCTGACCAGGAGTCCCTATGGACCCGCAGATCGAAAAAGAACGTCTCTTAAACGACGTGCCCATCGAGCAGCATGTGCTCGACGAAGCACAGAAAGTGATGATCTCCGCACGACGAAAGCTCGGTCTCGGACCGAGTGTGATCACCTCGATCGTGGTTGGGCTGTGCCACTTCGTGTGGACCCGCTCTATCGACACCTTTGCGGTGAAGCTCACCGGGGATGGCAACCCGATGCTGATGGCCAACCCCGATTTCGCCATCAAGATCGGCCCGGAGCAGAGCGTCTTTGCTCTGGTGCATGAGGCGTACCACCTGCTCCTAGTGCATCTGTACGTAGACCCGGAACTGATGAAAAACCAGAACTGGGTGACGGCCACCGAAGCCTGCATCAACTACCGCATCACCAAGCATCTGAAGCTGCCACTCATCCAGCTGGACGGCAAGGTTGCGATCGTCGACCCGAACAAGGTGTACGACCGCTACCGCGACGGCATGAAGAAAGCTGGGTTGCAGCCGGTCAGCAAAGAAGACTTCTACGCCACCGATATCGGCTGTCTCTCGCACCTGGAGATGTGCCCCAAGGTCATCAAGCCGAGGAACCTCTCCAGCTGTGTGCACGCGAGCGACAACGCCGAGACGAGCACGGCGGGCAGCGGCGCAGATCAGCAAGCGCCGATCGACCCGTCGGAAGCGCAGAAGTTCATGGACCAGGTCGTCGGTGGTGCTGTCCAGGCCGCCAAGAACGGCCGGCCCGGCGCCAAGGAGGAGATCCTGGGCTGGATGGACGCCAGCCCCGAAGCATCCCAGATGTGGGGAGATGTCGGCGCGAACACCTTGCGTGGGGAAACCACCACCTCCCGCAAAAGCGACGCATGGGAGCGGTGGACCGCCGAGGCGATGGCCACCAAGCTCGCTGAAGGGGCGCGTCTGAAGTACAACAAGAAGCTGCCCTGGGACCCGCGGGTCTCACCCAACGGCCGTGAGCCACGCCGCCACGGTGCGGTGTTCGTCGACTCGTCAGGGTCGATGCCGAAGCAGGTGCTCGACCGGATCGCCGCACTGATCGGCGATCTCGACAATATCGTGGTCGAGTGGCACTGGTTCGACGCAGCCGTCGGGCCGTTTAAGGCCGGCGAACCGCTTCGAGGTGGTGGCGGTACTTCCTTCCAGGTGATCGACACCCATCTGCAAGAAGGTGGGGAGCACGAAGACGGCGAGGAGTGCTGCCAGGACGACCAAGACTTTGTGTTGGTCATCACTGACGGGTACGCGCCAGAGATCATCCCAGCAGACCCAGACCGCTGGATCTGGCTCATCACGCCCGGTGGCAGCAACTGGCCGCTGGACGCCGGCATGTCCTGCCGCGAGTTGGACCTCGACGCCGAGGAGTCCTGACCTGTAGCTGCGCCCCGACCACATCCTGGTCGGGGCGCAGCTGTGTACCGTCTGACCGCACCGGCGACAGCGACCAGCCGGTTGCCGGTACGGTCGGGAGACGCACCGTCGAGCAGGTGCCTACCCGCGCTGCACTGGTTGCTGTGCTGGCCGCGCTGGCGGCCGGTCTCGCCGCCTGGGCAGCCAGCAGCGACCTGCCAGCGCCGGTCGAAGCGGTGTGCGGCGAACTGGCAGCCGGTTCGTTCGAACGGACCCGCTGCGTCGAGCAGTACTACGCCGTGCGGGTGACGCATGACCGGACGGCGGCCCTGGATGAGATCCAGCTGCGGTGGCTGGCCAACGACGATTACGTCGGCAGTTGGTGCCACGAGGTCCTGCACGCGGCCGGTATCGCCGCACGCCAACGGGTCGGTGACACGCCCGACCGGCTCTTCGACCAGGCGGCCCTGTTCTGTGCAGGCGGGTACGCCCACGGGTTCGTCGACAGCCGCGGCGGGCAGGAGGACCAGCCCGCCGACCGCCAGGACCTGATCGACTACCGCGACGCCTGCGTTGCGGTGACCGAGCCGGGCAGCCGGTCGTTCCACGAAGACTGCGCGCACGGCACCGGGCATCTGGTCGTGGAGACGCTGGACCACCAAGACGGCGCCGACCGGTGGCTGGCTGACGGCCGTGCGGTCTGCAACGAGCTGTTCGCTGACGCGTCGAGCTGGTGTCTGCAGGGTGTGCTGATGGACTGGGCCAGCTGGCATCGCGACACCTACGCCGCTGGTGCGATACCCACCAGCGGCGGCGAACCCATCGTCGAGATCGACCAGCTGTGCGACCAGCTGGACGGCGCGGACCGCACCGGATGTCTGCGCATCCTCGGCGATCTCAACGCCTTTTTCAACGGTGATGCCGACACCGCACACGGCTGGGGGCCCTGCCCCGGCTTCGGCGCCTGCCCGACCGTGCAGCCCGCAACCCTGGCGCAACGGTGTGCTGCGATGGAGGATGACGCTGACCAGCTGGCGTGCGCCGCCGGTGTCGGCCACGACCGCACGTTGCAGTACGGCGTCACCGACCCGGACGTGATCTGCCCGGGCACCGGCAGCCAGCGCCACGAACTGGCCTGCCAGCAGGCGGCACAGCTGCCACTGTCCACACCGGTCGTGTTGCGCGACTGCGTCGACGACGACCCGCTGTGCGCGCAGGTGCAAGCGGAGCTGCGCAGCCGACTGCGGGAAGCCGACCGGCAGCGTCAGCGTGCTGGTCTCGGCTCGCTCGCCGAGCTGACCGACAACTGTGCCGCGACGTTGCCCGTTCCCGCTGCGGTGTGCGCCCAAGCTGCGGCGGTCACCAACGAGCTGGCCGCCAGCAGACCTGCCGGCTGACCCGCACCGCGCGAGCAGCAGCGTTGCGCACCTGCCCGCACGGGCGCCACGTCAGCAGTCAACGCCGCCCGCGCGTGGTGGGCGTCACGGTCTCTGGCGCTGGAGGGGGCACGTAGCGCCCTGGTCAGTGTCACTGCGCAACGTGCGGGGCCGTGCGGGGGTCGGGTTGAGGGCGAGGCTTGAGGTGTCCTCGATGTGGAGCATGCTGCTGTTGATCCCGTTCGTCGTGTCGATGCCGGTGGAGCGGTTCCTCGCCTGCCGTGGCAGGGTGACCGTTGCGCGTCCGTCGAGCTGTCCAGCCTGTTCGGATCCGCGAGTGACGTTCGCCCCCTGGTGGACCCGACTGGCCCGCCAGGGGCCGGTGGCTATCCACCGGGTGGTGTGCGCTGGCTGCGGCGCGACGCACCCGCTGTGGCCCGACGTGCTGGTGGCCGGCTGTGGCGATCTCGCCGACACGGTCGGTGCGGTGCTCGAGGACGCGGCCGGCGGTGCGGGTGCCGGTGGTGTCGCGGCCCGGGCTGGGCTGGCGACCAGCACCGTGCGGGGCTGGCTGCGTCGCTGCAACCGTGTCGCCAGGCGCACCGTGCGCTCCTTCTTGACGCTCAGGGCCGCGGCCTGCCCGCCCGGTGATCTGAAGCTGCCCCGTGCGCTGACCGTGGCCGCGGTGGCGGCGGTGGCGGCGGTGGCGGCGGCAGCGGCGATCAGCTGGTATGGCGAGGAACCGGTCGAAGCGTGGCCTCTGGCGGTGGTCCACACCGGCGGTCGGCTGCTGGGCTGACCGACACGGCCCCGCGCGTGGCGGGCTGCGGGACGGGTGGTTGGCTGTCTGCGGCCGCTCGCGCCACCGTCAGGAGCAGCTGATGGGCCTTGTCACCGCCCCACCTTGAGCACCCTGACCTGCCAGCACGCGCCGTCACGGCGCACCCGGGTGGCGGTCACCTGGCGGCTGCCGTGCCGGTCACCTCGTCGCGGAGCGTGTGAGTTCGACAGCGGGTGGTCGCCCCTCCAGGCTGATCCGCAGCGTGCACTGCTCGCCAGCCCCACCGCACACTCCNGNCACGCACC
>SL_7KL_010_BRINEDRAFT_10000592_pt1 | contig 17209 bp, 17 predicted proteins | sample SodLak_010_BRINE_FD_10663 | JGI IMG/M metagenome (IMG submission 10663)
CGGCAAACACCTGCCACAGCTGGGGATCCGTGTCCATGCGAGCGGCCACAGGCTCGGACGGGAGCTCCGGCTCTTCAGCCTCGGCCTCTCCGTCGACAGGACCTTCGAGGGCGCCCTCCTCGACGGCGCCGGAATCCTCCCCGACCTCGACCCCAACATCCGGGGCCATCGTGTCGCCCTCGGTCAGCGCCTCTTCGGTCACCTCGAAGGCATCGGCGGGAAGCTCCAGGGCGTCAAGATCCAGCGGTTCAGCAGACCGCTCAGCCGCCGGCGGCTCTTCCGTCTGCCACGGCGAATCCAGGGTTCCGCCGTACTCGGACTCGGCGGATTCCGTTCTGTCGGTCGCCGCTGCAAGGGCATCCGGCGGCAGATCGGGCACAAAGGCGCCCGGCTCCTGCAGGAGCTCGTCGACCGCCTCGTCCTGGTCGGGGGCTGCCGTCTCGGCGCCTGCGAACGAATCCGGTGCGTCCAGTTCGTCGAGGGTGCGCGCCAGGGCCTCGAACTCCGCGTCCGCCCCCGGCGGCGCAGCGCGCACAGCCGCCGCGTCATCTTCCGTTTCGGCCTCGTCGGGTTCCGGCTCGCCGGCGGCCAGAGCCCGCAGACGCAGGGCAATGTCCAGAACCGGCGTAACCGGCCCGGTATCGTCACGCACCTCCGCGACCAGTCCGGGCAGGACGCCGATGCCATCCTCGATGACCTGCAACGTGGCGTGGTCCGCCTCCTGGCCGGAATCCAGCTGGCGGTTGAGGAACGACTCCACGGCCCAGGCGAATTCGCCCAGACGCAAGGCGCCGGCCAACCGGCCCGACCCTTTCAGCGTGTGGAAGGAACGGCGAATGACCGAGAGGCTGTCGAGATCGGCCGGGTTGGCCTGCCAGCGCGGGAAGTGTTCGCCCAGACTGGCTACCTCCTCGTCCGCCTCCTCGAGGAAGATTTCCAAGATTTCCAGGTCCACATCGGGACCGCGGACCTGCTCCGCCAGCACGGTGTCGTCGAAAGGCAATGAATCGCGGCCGGCCGCGGGCAGCGGGCTCGCCGGCTGCACGACAGGCGCCGCAGCGGCATCGGCATCGGCATCGGCATCGGCATCGGCATCGGCATCGGCATCGGCATCGGCATCGGCATCGGCATCGGCGGCGAGCGTGTCCAATGGATCTTCGTCAGGTTCATCGCCGGGTGTGCCGAGATCGAAAACCGGAGGCTCGGCGAGGCCGGCGGGGTCCGCTTCAGCCCCGGTGTCTGCCGCCGGCGCATCCGGGGCCGCAGCCAGACGGACGGCGGCGACATCGCCGCCGCCGGAGATCGCACCAATGCGCTGCAGGGCCGCAATCCCCCGCTCGTGAACACTGTCCAGCTCACGCCAGGGCTGTCCGGAAGACTCCAGGGCGACCTCGATACTGCTAAGGACCTCGGCAAGGGCGTCGATCTCGCCTTCGTCGAGTTCGGCCGCTGCCATGCCGGCGCGGGAATCGAGATGACGGATCAGCGGGCCCAGCAGGGCGTGCAGGGCCTCGAAGCCGGACATCGACATCGCGCCCTCGATCCGGCGCAGCCCCTCGCGGGCCTCGTCGAGTCCATCGCCAGAGGCGTCCGCGCCGGCATCAAGGAATCCGAGGAAGATGTCGCGGACCCGGCGCACATCCACCAGGGCCTCCTTGTAGACGGCCGCCGCCAGCGCGCGATCGAATTCGGCCTGGGGCGAGGGGCTGGCGCTCTTGCGGCGCAGACCCGATTCCAGCAGGGACTCCAGCGCCAGCAGGTGCTCCGCCAGCACCATGTCGACCTGTTCATCCGCCGCGCCCGCGCGCTCGGGAGTAAGCGATGCCATCAGGGCGTCGGTGTGGTCCTGTCCGGCATCCAGCCCGAGAAGACTGAGTGTCGAGCCAATACGCTCGACCTGCCCGCGCAGGCTCTCGAGGTCGTCGACACCCCGCACCTGTGACCGCATCAAGACATCCAGCCGCTCGCGGACCTCGGCAAGGTCGTCTTCCAGGGCCTGGCGCAGGTTGTCGTAGACCGAACGGCCCACCCCGGTACCACCTTCCACGAGGCTCAACTGGTCGAGCCCGAATACCTCGCGCACGGCGAGGGTCTGTTCACCCTCGGAGGTTGCACAGGCAACGTGGAACAGAAGGGTCTTGATCAGGTCGGGCGATGCCTCGTATTCCGGTTCCGATCCGGCATTACCGGCCTCCACATGGGCCGACAAGGCGTTCAGATAGCGTCCGAGTTCGCGATCGACCCGGCCGACCAGTCGGCGCACGTCGGTATCGGCTTCAACACCGCCCTCGGCGACCGCCTCGAGCATCGCACCGGCGACCCAGAACAAGCGCCGGGCCTCGCCCGCCGGAACGGCCTCCTCCACCACGCGGGCAGTCGCCTGCATTCGGGCGGCTGGTTCGGTCGCATCTTCGCCGCGCACCAATTCCAGCAGATCGCGCTGAAAGCGCCGACGCGCCTGTTGCAGCAGCGGGACGCGAGATGCCGGATCGAGCACATCGCCACCCGAGCCTACACGCTCGTCGTCCACTGTCTGCGGGTCCGGCATCAATGCCGCGACATCCAGCAGCAACGAAGCGCCGCGACTGGTGCGCAACTCATTCAGCAGAGGGACAAGGATCATGGGCGACGGCAATTCGCCATCGCCCTCGTTCTCGAGGTAGTCGGGCAGCTGCAGGGCGGCCCGCAGCAGCGGCTCGGTGGCGGCCACATTCGGCTCGTCAGCGCGTTCGATCTGCCCCAGGACCTGCAACATCTCGTCGCAGATCAGGACCACGCTGTCGACCTGGACCATGACCAGGGTGTTGCGGATCTGTTCGACACGACTGCGCGCCTCGGCCAGACAATCGCTACAGCCCGGATCGTCGGAGTACCGTCGCAACGCGTCCTGGACCTCGACAAACAGCTTGTCGAGTTCGTCGCGGACCCAGTTCAGTGCGCTGGATGCCATCGGCCGCGTCCGCCGTCAGGCTCGTTGTTCGTCGGAAGAGGTCGGATCGGGGTCGGAAGCCGGCTCCCCCTCGATCGCAGCATCGACGCGTTCGGTGGTGCCGCCCGGCTCCGGCAGCTTGAAGTCCGATACCGAGGACTGCAGCTGGGCCGAGAGCTGGGCCAGGTCGCCGATCGCCGCCGCGGTGGACTGGGTCCCCTGCGTGGTCTCGGAGGTAATCTCGCGGATCTGGGCCATGATGGAGGTCACATCCTGCGCCATCTCGGACTGCTTGCGCGCCGACGAGGAGATCCCGTCGATCAGATCCGCCAGATCACTGGAGACCTGCTCGATCTCGGACAGCGCCTCGCCCGCGGCCTGGGCCAGTTCGGCCCCCTGCACCACGTTGGCGGTACTTTGTTCCATGGAGCTCACGGCCTCGCTGGTATCGGCCTGGATGGCCTTGACCAGCCCTTCCACCTGACGGGTCGCGCTGGAGGAACGCTCCGCGAGGCGCTGGACCTCATCCGCCACCACCGCGAAGCCGCGACCGGCCTCGCCCGCGGCAGACGCCTGGATCGCCGCATTCAGTGCCAGCACGTTGGTCTGTTCGGCGATGTCGTTGATCAGGCCGATAATGTCGCCGATCTCCTGCGACGATTCACCCAGGCGCTTGATCCGTTTCGCCGTCTCCTGGATTTGTTCGCGGATGTTGTCCATGCCCTCGATGGAACGGCGCACGGTGCCCGCCCCGCGGGATGCAATCTCCACCGAGTTACGTGCCACGGAGGCCGACTGTTCGGCATCCTGGGCGACCTTGTCGACCGAGCCCGACACCTCCTCGATCGCGTCGTCCGCGCGCTGGATCTCGCGGGCCTGTTCTTCCGACTTCTCGGCCAGCCCCAGCACCTGGGACCGCGTGGAAGCCGAGGATTCGCTGATATCGGCCGCCACCGTGTTGATGGTCGCGACCAGGGTGCGCAGGTTCTCGATCGCGTAATTCATTGAGTCCGCGATGGCCCCGGTGAAGTCCTCGGTCACCGTCGCGTTGACCGTGAGGTCGCCATCCGCAAGGTTCATCATTTCATCGAGCAGGCGCAGGATTGCCTGCTGGTTGCGTTCATTCTGCGCCTCGGTCTCGGCCAGCTCGCGCTTGGTATCGCGGTAGAGGAACAGACCCATCGCGATCAGCAGCAGCAGCGCGAGGCCACCGAAGCCGAACCCGATGAGCGCGACCAAGCCCGCGCGTTCGGCCTCAACGGTGATGGCGTTTTCGAAGTCCCCGGTGGTCTCCAGCATCGCGCCACTGCTGGCCTCGACATTGGAGGCCGCCGCATTGACCTCGAACACCTGGGTAGAGGTATCCAGAACGCCTTCCACGGCCTCGCTAAAGGCGACGAACAGCGTGGCGATCTCCATCAGCAAGGCACGCGCTTGCGGGTCATCGACCGGTTCGACCCCCAGCGGGGCGAACCCCTCGATCAGGCCGTCCAGCACGCGGCCGTACAACGTTGCATCACGCTCGAAGCGCTCGATCGCCGGGGCCGCCTCGGCGCCCCCCTGGAGCACGCGACCCAGGCTGTTGGCAATACGCTGAATCAGCATGGTCTGGCGCGCCGCCACATAGACCTGCTCCGGCGGCTCGCCGATCCGGGTCATGCGCCGCACCACATCGTCGGACAGGCGCGAGAGCTCCGGCGAAAACGCGGCCACCGCATCGGAGAATTCCGTGATCAACTGGATGTCCGAACGCCCGAGGATGACCGTGTTGATGTTGTCCCGGTACGCCGACCATTCGCGATCCACCGCGGCGATATCCTCTTGCAAGGGTTCCGGAAGTGGCTGCAGACCGTCACCCCCCTGGCGGATTCGATCCAGGCGGGCCTCGAAGTCATCGCGCAGGGACTGCAGATCGCGGAATCCCTGCTCGGAGCCGGCGGCCGCCTCCAGCGAGCTGGTGGCGAGACGCTGCGACAACAGACGCAAGTCATTGGCCAGCGCGATCCGGTCACGGTACTGACTCTGCTCGTACTCGTGGTAGGTAAAGGCCCCGCCTGTCGCGATCAGGGCCAGCACCAGCAAGCCCCCGAGGACGAAGTTACGTGCGCGACGACTCGATCCCATCAGTTCATACTCCCTGTCGCAGCACCGCGAACCCCGTCATCAGACGGTAGCTGCGGACTGTTCGCTATTGGATGCACCGGCCAAGCCCGTGCCGGTAAAGCGATTGTTGTCATTGAGTAGCAGGTCCAGATCCAGCACCGGGTGCAACCGGTGCCCGAGATCGAATCCGCCAGTAATAAAGGGTCGGACGGCCTCGGGTACCGAGACCTCCAGGCGCCGTTGGGAGGGGATGCAACGGCGCATCCCCTCGACCTGGCTGACCAGAAGCCCGGCCATGCCCTGGCCCTGAGGTGCCACCACGATGCGCTGCCCGGTCGCGTCGTCCGGCAATGGCCGGTCCAGCAGCAGCCTGCCCATGTCGAAGACCGGCAGCACCAGCCCCCGCAGATTGCCCACGCCGAGCACGGCGGAATCCGCCAGCGGCACGCGGGTCAGCGCCATCGGGTCGGCGACCTCCGCGATCGAATCCATATCGACCAGGAAGCGGAAATCGCCAACCCGCAACAGGACGCCGCGCCAGCCGGTGCCGATGTCCCGCCGCAATTCGCGATTGACGCGGCGCCCTTCACGATCAAGGCTCGCAATCAGCGCAAACGGCGAGGACAGGTCGGTCTTCATGCCGACAGATATTTCCCGATGGTGGCCAGCAGGTCCTTCTCGACCACTGGCTTGGTGATGTAGTCGCGAGCCCCCTGACGCATCGCCCAGACCCGGTCGGTGGCCTGATCCTTGGTGCTGACCACAACCACCGGGACATGCGCGGTTTCATCCGCCTGGGAAAGCTGACGCGTGGCCTGGAAGCCATTCAGGCCCGGCATCACCACATCCATCAGGACCAGATCCGGCACCTGCGACTTGGCGGCGGCCACCCCATCCTCGCCACTTTCGGCGGTGGTCACCGAGTGCCCGTTTTTCTCGAGCATCGTGCGCAGGACATGGATTTCGGTCGGCGAATCGTCAACGATCAGAATGCGGGCCATGGGGTTCGTCTTTCCTTGGTTGGTGTGCAGTGGCGACGCTGTGCATCACGCCGCAGGACTGGCGTATCGGCGCATGGCGCCCAGGAGGTCATCCCGGGTAAACGGCTTGGTGAGGTAGTCTTCCGACCCCACAACGCGCCCCTTCGCCTTGTCGAACACGCTGTCCTTGCTCGACAGCATGATGATCGGCGTGGCACGGAATTCCCTGTTGTTCTTGATCAGTGCGCAGGTCTGGTAGCCATCCAGACGCGGCATCATGACGTCGATGAAGATAATGTCCGGGCGCGACTGCGCGACCTTGGACAGCGCTTCGAAGCCGTCCACGGCGGTGATGACTTCGGCCCCGTGCTTCTGCAGCAAGGATTCGGCGGTACGCCGAATGGTCTTGCTGTCATCGATCACCATGACCTTGAGCCCCTGAAACTCGGTGGCCGAGTCCGCTTCGGCAAGCGCGTTAGACACCTTTTCCCCCTGAGGTCATTTCGCCCCGAATCTAGCGGAACCGGGGCTCTGTGACAAACAGCACACAATGATATTGCATACCGGGGGCCGCAACGCGCGCGGCGCTGATCCAGCTTGCGGGGTCACCGACAGCCCCGGCGGGCATGGCATACTCCCCGGAACATCCCGTTCGTGCGAGGCAACGTGGCCCAGAACATCGCCATCCTGATGGACCCGATCGCGGGTATCAAACCGTGGAAGGACACCACCTTCGCCATGATGCTGGCAGCACAGGCCCGCGGCCATCGCCTGCACTACCTGGAGCCGGCCGACCTGTGGATCGAAGAGGGCCGGGCGGCGGCCCGGAGCCGCCCGATCGACGTGCACGACCGGCACGAGGACTTCTTCACCCTGGGCGAGCCCGTGACGGGTCCGGCGGCGCGCTTCGACCTGCTGCTGATGCGCAAGGACCCGCCGTTCGATCTGGAGTACATCTACGCGACCTACGCGCTCGAGCTCGCCGAGCGCGACGGCGTACGGGTATCGAACCGCCCGCAGGCCCTGCGCGACGTCAACGAGAAGGCCTTTACCGTCCACTTCCCCCAGTGCTGCCCGCCCACCTTGATTACCCGTGACCGGGGCCGGATCCGCGCCTTCCTCGAGGCGCAGGGAGACATCGTGGTCAAGCCACTGGACGGCATGGGCGGGGCCTCGATATTCCGTGTCCGCGAGGGCGACCCGAACACCTCGGTGATCCTCGAGACCATCACCGAGTTCGACCAGCGCAGCGTGGTCGCGCAGCGCTTCCTGCCGGAGTTCACTGCTGGGGACAAGCGCATCATCCTGATCGGTGGCGAGCCCTACGACCACGCCCTGGCCCGCATCCCGGCCGCGGGCGAAAGCCGCGCCAACCTGGCCGCCGGCGGCCGGGGCGAGGCCGTGCCCCTGACCGAACGCGATCGCTGGATCTGCCACGAAATCGCCCCGGAGCTGAAGGCCCGCGGGCTGGACTTCGTCGGCATCGACGTCATCGGGGACTCCCTGACCGAGATCAACGTCACCAGCCCCACCGGTGTCCGCGAACTGGACGCGGCAGGCGGCGACGACCTGGCCGGCCAGTACATCGACTACCTCACTCGCCCGATCGAAGGATGAGCGGCATGCGCTCCATATTGATTCGAACCCTGCCCCTGCTGCTCGCGGCCGCCCTGCTGGCCGCCTGCGGCCGCGAGGAACCGGATACGGAACAGCTTGGCTTTTACGCCTTCGGCACGCTGGTGGACCTCAGCCTTTACCCGGCCGGCGAATACGACGTGGAGGCGATCGGGACCGCAGTTCAGGAGGAACTGGAAATCCTGCATACCTCTTGGCATGCATGGGAACCCGGGTCGCTCGGGCGCACCAACGAGCTACTCGCCCTGCAGGGCGAGTTCAGCGCCCCACCCTCGGTGCTGCCGCTAATCGAGCACGGCCGCGAGATGGAGACGTTGAGCGACGGCCTGTTCAACCCCGCACTGGGCAAGCTGGTCGCCGCCTGGGGCTTCCATCAGGACGAACCCGGCGGCCCACCCCCGGACGAGGCCACCCTGGCCGAGCTGCTGGACGACCCGCCCCGCATGCAGGACATCGAACGCAACGGCGTACGCCTGCGCGGGACGCACCCGGACCTGCAGCTCGACTTCGGCGGGCTGGCCAAGGGCCTGGCGGTGGAGCGCGTACTGGAGCTGCTGGCGGAACGCGGTGTCGAGGCCGCGATCTTCAACGCCGGCGGCGACCTGATGACCCTGGGCCGCCCCAGCGAACGGCCCTGGCGGGTCGGCATCCGTCATCCACATGGCGGCGTGCTTGGCAGCATCGAACTGGACGCCGGCGAGGCCCTGTTCACCTCCGGCGACTACGAGCGCGGCTACGAGTGGGAAGGCGAGCGCATCCACCACGTCATCGACCCGCGCAGCGGCCACCCGAGCCAGGGAATCGACAGCGCCACAGTGCTCCACCACGATCCGGCGCTGGCCGATGCCGCCGCCACCACGCTGATGATTGCCGGGCCCGACGCCTGGCCGGAGTACGCCCGCAAGATGGGCATCGAACAGGCCCTGGTGGTTCTCGGCGACCGCATCGAGGCCACGCCGGCGCTCGCCGAGCGCGTGCAACCCGGCCCCGACCGGGAGCCGTTCGTGGTGCGCGAACTGCCGTGAACCACAGGCTGCTGCGCTGGGGCGACACCCTGATCGGGGCTCTGGCTGCGGGGGTCGTAGTCGCGGCCTTCGTTTTCGCCTACAGCCCTTCGGGAGAGGCCCGGGTACTGATCATCAGCCAGGCCGGGGCCACCCCGCAGCACGAGCCACTGGATCGGGCCCGGGTCCTCGAGATCCACGGTCCGGCCGGGATCACCCACATCGAGATCGAACCGGGCCGGGCCCGCTGCGCCGACTCCCCCGGGCGCCAGAACATCTGCGAGGCCAGCGGCTGGCTGCAGGCCCACGGCGAGGTCGCCGTGAGCCTGCCCAACCGGCTGACCCTCCAGGTCCTCGGCACGGAACCGGGCTTCGACAGCCTGCATTACTGATGCGCCCACGATGACCGGAGCCCCGCAGGCCGGGACCGACACCCGCGACCGCGCGATCGCCGCGCTGGCCGCCATTGCCATCGGGATCCAGATCCTCGAGGCCGCCATCCCCAGCCCGGTCCCGGGCATCAAGCCGGGGTTGGCCAACATCGTCACCCTGATCACCCTGCTGGTCCTCGGCTGGCGCGCGGCCGTCGCGGTCACCCTGATCCGGGTGGTCGGCAGCAGCCTGCTGCTGGGGACCCTGCTGAGCCCGGCATTCTGGCTGTCGCTGGCCGGCGCCCTGGCGAGCCTCGTCCTGCTGGCCGCCCTGCGCCCCTTCGCCCCCCGGCATGTCGGCCCGGTGGGCCTGGCCATCGCCGCCGCGATGGCTCACATCACCGGGCAGTTTCTGCTCGCCTGGGCAATCATCATCCCGCACCCCAACCTGCCGCTGGTGCTACCGCCACTGTTGCTCGCCGCCCTGATCACCGGCGGCCTGACCGGTATACTGACCGCCCACGTACTCGCCGACCCGCGAATCCAGCGCCATGTCCACAACCCCACGCCCAATGATTAGCGCCAGTCCGGCCTGCCCCACGGGCCCCGGGGCCGTGTGCGTCCGCTGTGGGCCGGAGGGGTCATGACGGCGAATACCGCTTCGAACGCCCTCGCCGGACGGCCAGCCGGCACGCCCCCACCGGAGGCGCCCCGCGTACAGGACCACCTGGGGACCATGATCTTCCTCGCGGTGGTCGCGCACGCGCTGATCATCCTGGGGATCGGCTTCGCGGTCGATCCGATCGAGGCACCCACCCGCGAGCCCCTGGACATTACCTGGGTCACCGATCCCGATGCCCCGCCACCAGAACTGGACGACGAGGTCGAGCACATCGCCACCCGCGACCAGGCTGCGAGCGGTGAAGGCGAGGAGATCCGCGAGGCGCAGGCCCCGGATGCAGAGGATGCCGGCATCGGCGAGCCCGAGCCGGAGGGCCTCGACGCACCCTTGCCGGAGGCCGGCCCGCTGATCATGGACCCGGCGCTCCCGGAACCCGAGCCGGAACCCGATCAGGTCACCGCCGACACCCCGGACGAGCGTGCCGCGCCGCCCGAGGTCGCCGACCCCGAGCCGCTGGAAGCCCCCGATGCCGAGGACCGACCCTCCGCCGCGACCCTGATGAACCGAGGCCTGGAGAGCGCGCGGGCGGCACCGGCGGAAGAGCGCCAGACATTCTCCACCCGCGCCAGCCGCACCCGCTATCTNGACAGCCTGGCCGCGCGCAGCGCCCCCGAAGCCGCCTATCTGCAGGCCTGGATCAACAAGGTGGAACGCCTGGGCAACGTGAACTATCCGGACGAGGCGCGGCGCCGCGGTCTCTCCGGGACCCTGGTCCTGTCGGTCCGCCTGAACCCGGAGGGCGAACTGATCAACATCGAGGTCGCCCGCAGCTCGGGCGAGCCGGTCCTGGACCAGGCCGCCATCCGCATCGTGGAGCTGGCGGCCCCGTACGCGCCGTTCACCGAGACGATGCGCGAGGAATACGACGAACTGGTGATTACCCGCACCTGGGCCTTCCGCCGCGACCAGATGGAACAGATCCGCTAGGGAGACACGAATTAACGGCGCCGCACACGGGATCGGGAAAACCGGCCCGGCCTTCCTTGCGACCTGCAGAGTCAGCATCGATACTGGTGGCATGAAGCCGACGCCCGCCCGTCACGAGCCCGACTGCCTGCGCGATCACTTCCTGATCGCCATGCCGAGCCTGAACGATGGCTATTTCAGCCATGCGGTCACCTATATCTGCGATCACGACGAACAAGGTGCGCTGGGCCTGGTCATCAATCAGCCCACCGAGTTCTCCCTGCGCGAGCTGCTGGAACATGTGGAGCTGGAACCCGGCGAGGATCTGCCGGAGATGCCGGTCTATCGCGGCGGCCCGGTGCAGCCGGAACACGGTTTCGTTCTGCACTCCGCCGAGCAGACCTGGCGCGGCAGCCAGCCCATCACCGACTCCATCGTGCTGACCACCTCGCGCGACATCCTCGAGGCGATCAACGCGGGCCAGGGGCCGCGCCGGGTTCTGGTCGCATTGGGGCACGCTGGCTGGGGCCCCGGCCAACTGGAAAGCGAGCTGGCCGATAACGCTTGGCTCACCGCTCGCGCCGACGCGGACATCCTGTTTGATCGCGCCAGCGCCGAGCGCTGGCGCGCCGCCGCGGAACTGATCGGCATCGACGTCAACCTGATCAGTTCGGCCTCCGGCCACGCCTGACGGTGGGGCTGCTGGCGTTCGACTACGGGCGGCGCCGGATCGGGGTCGCGGTGGGCGAGGAACTCACGGGTTCCGCGCGCGGCCTGCGCACGCTCACCAACGATGCGCCCGCCCTGTGGCCCGCGATTGATGCCCTGGTCGCAGAATGGGGCCCGGAAGGGTTCGTGGTCGGATGGCCAACCCAGGCCGATGGCAAGCCCACACCACTGGCCCGACGTATCCGCGCCTTTGCGCGCACGCTCGAAGAGCGCTACGGGCAACCGGTATACTGGTGCGACGAGCACCTGACATCTCATCTGGCCCGCGAGCGACGCCGGCCGGGACGCCATGACCCGGGGCTGGACGCCCACGCCGCCGCGGTCATCCTCGAAGGCTGGTTTCTGGAGAATGCATCATGACGACACCGGACGTCCCGACCCTGCTCGACGACATGGCCGAGCAGGCCCGCCACTACCTGAAGACCCACGGGATCGCCGCACCCATCGTGGTCGGCATCCATTCCGGCGGGGTCTGGATCGCGGAGCACCTGCGCGAACGCCTGGGGGTGGAGCGCCCACTGGGCAAGCTGGACATCAGCTTCTACCGCGACGACTTCTCGCGCATCGGCATGCACCCGCAGGTGCGCCCGTCGGAACTGCCGGAAGATCTCGACGGGGAACACGTGCTGCTGGTGGATGACGTCCTGTACTCCGGCCGCACCATCCGCGCGGCGCTGAACGAGCTGTTCGACTATGGCCGCCCGGCCTCGGTGACCCTCGCGGTGCTGGTCGAGCGCGACGGGCGCGAGCTGCCGATCGCGGCGGCGATCGTTGGCGCCCACATGGAGCTCGGCAAGACCGAACAGATCAAGCTGCGCGGCCCCGAGCCACTGCGCCTGGAACGGGTGACGATCGATCCCGAGGACCTCAAGGCCTGACCCGCCGGATGCACAACGGATGACCGAGACCCAGATCGCCCACCCCGGCGCGCGGCTGCCCGAACCGGGCCCGCTGCCCAACCGCCTGCAGCTGACCGATGACGGCCAGCTGCGCCACATGCTGACCATCGAAGGGCTGAACCGGGAGCTCCTGACCGAGATCCTGGACACCGCCGAATCGTTCGCCAACATGAACGAGAAGGCGGTGAAGAAGGTCCCGCTGCTGCGCGGCAAGACCATCGTCAACCTGTTCTTCGAGGCCAGCACCCGCACCCGCACCACCTTCGAGCTGGCCGCCAAGCGCCTGTCCGCCGATGTATTGAACGTGAACATCAACACCTCTTCGGCAGTGAAGGGTGAGAGCCTGCTGGACACCCTGCGCAACATCGAGGCGATGAATGTCGACATGTTCGTCGTGCGCCACGAGGAGAGCGGGGCCGCCCATTTCATCGCTCGCCACGTAGCCCCGGGGATCAGCGTGCTGAACGCTGGCGACGGCCGCCACGCGCACCCGACCCAGGCGCTGCTGGACATGTTCACCATCCGTCGCCACAAGGGCGACTTCACCAAGCTCAAGGTCGCGATCGTCGGCGATATCCTGCATTCGCGGGTCGCGCGCTCGCAGATCCACGCGCTGAACATCCTGCAGACCGGCGAGGTCCGCGTGGTCGCGCCCTGCTCGCTGCTGCCGGCGGATGTCGACCAGCTGGGCGTACACGTCTACAACGACCTCGACGCCGGCCTGAAAGACGTCGATGTGATCATCATGCTGCGCCTGCAGCGCGAGCGCATGGAACACGCCCACCTGCCCTCCGAACACGAGTACTACCAGCTGTTCGGCCTGACCTCGCGGCGGCTGCAACTGGCGCACCCGACCTGCCTGGTCATGCACCCCGGCCCCGCCAACCGCGGGGTGGAGATCGAATCCGCCGTGGCCGACGGACCGCACTCGGTGATCCTCGAACAGGTGACCTACGGGATCTCGGTGCGCATGGCGGTGATGTCCATGGTCATGGGGGCCCACCAGGCATGAGCGTGCTGATCGAGAACGCCCGCATCCTCGATCCGGTGGACGGCTTCGACACGGTCGGGGCGCTGTGCGTGCAGGGCAGCGAGATCCTCGCCCGCGGCCAGATCCCGGACGGCTTCGAGCCGCGCCGGCGCATCGACGGCAGCGGGCTCTGGCTGATCCCCGGCCTGATCGACCTGGCCGCGCGCCTGCGCGAACCGGGCCAGGAACACAAGGCCACCGTCGCCAGCGAGACCCTGGCCGCGGCCCGCGGCGGCATTACCAGCGTGGTCGTCCCCCCGGATACCGAGCCGCCGATCGACTCGCCCGCCGAGATCGAGCTGATCAATCGCCGCGCCCGCCAGGCCTGCGGCGTACGCGTGTACGTACTCGGCGCGCTGACCCATCAGCTGGAGGGCCAGCAGCTGGCCGAGATGGCCGCCCTGATGCAGGCCGGCGCACGCGGAGTCAGCAACGCGAGCAAACCACTGGCCAGCCTGCTGGTACTGCGCCGGGCACTGGAATACGCCACCACCTTCGGGCTGACCATCGTGCTCTCGGCGCAGGACCCGGCCCTCACCGGCTCCGGTTGCATGCACGAGGGCGCAGTCTCCACCCGCCTGGGGCTGGCCGGCATTCCCGAGGCCGCCGAGACCGCGGCGCTGGGCGCCATCCTGGCGCTGGTGGAGCAGACCGGGGCGCGGGTCCACGTGGCCCGGCTGTCGACCCGCCGCGGCGCGGAGATGATCGCCAAGGCGCGTGCCGACGGTCTGCCGGTGAGCGCAGACGTGGCCGCCCACCAGCTGTTCCTGACCGAGGTCGACGTCGCCGAATACGACCCGAACTGCCACGTGATCCCGCCACTACGCGGCCAGCGCGACCGCGACGGCCTGCGCGCGGCCGTCGCGCGCGGCGACATCAGCGCGATCTGCTCCGACCACCAGCCACATGAACCGGATGGCAAGCTGGGCCCATTCGCCAGCACCGAACCCGGCATCTCGGCGCTGGAGACCCTCCTGCCGCTGACGCTGCGCCTGGTCGAGGATGGACTCCTGAGCCTGCACGACGCACTGGCCCGGGTCACCACCGGGCCGGCGGATATCCTCGGCTTTGCCCAGGGACACCTGAGCGCGGGCGCGCGCGCCGACTTCGTGCTGTGGGACCCGACCGCAATGCACGAGGTCCGCCGCAAAGACTGGCTGAGCGCAGGCCACAACACGCCCTTCTTCAACTGGACCTTCGCCGGACAGGTCCGCGAGACCTGGGTCGCCGGGCGCCCGGTCTGGACCCGCCCCGCCGAGGACACCGCATGAGCACGACCCAAACTGCCGACCGGAACCACCGAGACACGATCTTCCAGGAGGAAGGCCGCATCCTGGACCATCACGACGCAGGGGCGGACCAATGGATCCTGCGGGTCTCCGCGCCCAAATGCGCCCGCGCGGCACAGCCCGGGCAGTTTGCCCATCTGCAATGCGCCCCGCGCCTGCTGATGCGCCGCCCGCTGTCGATCCAGCGCGTGGACCGCGAGGCCGGCTGGGTGGAGTTCCTCTACAAGGTGGTCGGTGACGGCACGCGCGCCCTGTCGCAGCAGGCTAAGGGCAATACCCTCAGCGTGCTGGGCCCGATTGGCCAGCCGTTTCGCCTGAATCCGGAACGTCCGAGGCGCCTGCTGCTGGGGGGCGGGGTCGGCATCCCCCCGATGATCTTCCTCGCCCACCGCCTGCATCTTCAGGGCGAGGCGGGAAAGACCCATGCGGTGCTGGGCTCCGAGGTGCCGTTTCCCTTTCATGCCCGCCCGTCGGAGATCCTCTGGTCGGGCCTGCCGGACGGGGCAATCGCGACCCTGCCGCTGCTGGAAGACTGGGGGGTCGCCTGCCGCCTGACCTCCAAGGCCGGGCTGCCGGGCGCCTATGACGGTTTCGTCACGGACCTGGGGCGCGCCTGGCTCGCCGGACTCGCACCCGAGGAGCGCGCCCAAGTGGAAATCTTCGCCTGCGGCCCCCATCCGATGCTCGCCGCCTGTGCCGAACTGGCCGCGGAGTTCGATCTCCCCTGCCAGGTTTCGCTGGAGGAGTTCATGGCCTGCGCGGTAGGCGGCTGTGCCGGCTGCACGGTACCGGTGCGCACTCCGAATGGGGTAGCAATGAAACGGGTCTGCGTGGACGGCCCGGTGTTCGCGGCCGCCGATGTATTCCCGGAGCCGACGAGCGCCTGAAGCAAAATCCCGGAACCGGCTTTGGCAGGGACTTCGCCTGCGAACAGGCTCCTACCGGTCGGGGAGCTTCAACTCTTCTTCGGTCTCGTCGGCGGAGGCGACCCCGCCCCCGAAGTTCAGGCGCCACTCGAGATCGGCGCGCGAATCCGCCTTGTTCAGGGCCTCGTCCAGCATGACGTCGCCGGTCTTGAACAGCTTGACGATCGCCTGATCGAAGGTCTGCATGCCCACGGAGCTCCCCTTGGCCATGATCTCCTTGATCTCGCTGATCTTCTCGTCGCGGATCAGCTCGGAGATGTAAGGCGTGTTGACCAGGATTTCCAGCGCGGCAACGCGTCGCCCGTCCTTGGTCTGCAGCAGGCGCTGGGCGACGATCGCACGCAGGTTCAGTGACAGGTCCGACAGGATCTGCGGGCGGTTGTCCTCGGGGAACAGGTTGATCACTCGATCCAGGGCCTGGGTGGCATTGGTCGCGTGCAGGGTGGTCAGGACCAGGTGCCCGGTATCGGCATAGGTCAGCGCCGCGCGCATGGTCTCGCGCGAGCGGACCTCGCCGACCATGATCACGTCCGGGGCCTCGCGCATGCCCTCCTGCAGGGCGTGGTCGTAGCTGGGGGTATCGATCCCGACCTCGCGTTGACCGACGATAGAACGCTTGTGGCTGAACAGAAACTCGATCGGGTCCTCGACCGTCAGGATATGCCCACTCTGGTTCGTGTTGCGGTGATCGATCATCGACGCCAGGGTGGTCGACTTCCCGGTGCCGGTGGCCCCGACAATCAGGATCAGCCCGTCGTTGTAGGCCACAAACTGCTTGAGCACCTCGGGCAGCCCGAGCTGCTCGATGGTCGGGATGGAGACCCGGATGAAGCGGATCACCATCGCGACCTCGCCGCGCTGGCGATAGACGTTCACGCGAAAGCGCCCCAGGCCCTCCCGCGACAGGCCGAAGTTGACGGCCGTCTCGCGCTCGAAGATCTCCGCCTGATGCTCGCTCATCATCTCGCGCGCAATATTCTCGGCCTGACCGTGCGCCAGCGCCTTGCGCGAGATTGGCTGCAGCGCGCCGTCGACCTTGATACTGGCCGGCGCGCCGGTCAGAAAAAACAGGTCCGAGGCGGCCTTCTGGGCCATCAACTTCAGGTAGGGCTCGATCTGCAACTGGCTCATGTTTTCTGTTTCCCCAACGACTAGCGCAGGTTGAAGTCCTCGGCGCGCTCGTCCACGGACAGGCCTTCGCCCTCATCCGTTACGGCGGGGGCTCCGTCGTCCTGGGCTCGCTGGCTGTCGAGCTTGATGCGCAGGCGCAAGTCGTTCACCGAGTCGGCGTTGCGCAGGGCCTCGTCGTAACTGATGTGGCGATGCTCGTAGAGGTCGAACAGGGCCTGGTCGAAGGTCTGCATGCCCTGTTCGCGGGAGCGGGACATCAGCTCCTTGATCTCGTGCACCTGGCCCTTCAGGATCAGGTCGGCCATCAGCGGGGTGTTGATCAGGATCTCCACCGCCGGCACCCGGCCCTCGCCGCCTTCCTTGCGTACCAGGCGTTGCGAAATCACGGCCTTCAGGTTCAGCGACAGGTCCATCAGCAGCTGTTCGCGCCGGTCCTCGGGGAAGAAGTTAATGATGCGGTCCAGTGCCTGGTTGGTGCTGTTCGCGTGCAGCGTGGACAGGCACAAATGACCGGTCTCCGCGAAGGCAACGCCGTAGTCCATGGTCTCGCGGTCGCGGATCTCGCCGATCAGGATCACGTCCGGCGCCTGGCGCA
>SL_7KL_010_BRINEDRAFT_10000594_pt1 | contig 17109 bp, 16 predicted proteins | sample SodLak_010_BRINE_FD_10663 | JGI IMG/M metagenome (IMG submission 10663)
TGGTCTCGCCGTAGGGCGGATCGAGCGGAGCGGATCCGCGCGGTGTGATCCGTCGGCGGATTGCCCGGGTCCAAGCGGGTGTGCCGCGTGGGCGGTTCCCGGATTCCCTCACGGCTACCAACGAGCCGTGCTTGCCTGGAACGCCTGATACCGCGTGCATTCGCTTCGCTTAATGCGCCCCACGAGGCTGGACTCCTACATTCGTTACCCGAAAACCGCGGAGCAGATCGCGCGGCTATTGACACGAGCAAAGCCCTGACTATCATTAGCACTCACTAACGGGGAGTGCTAACAGTGCGAACCGTAGCTTTCAGGAAACATGTTCCAACATCCAGGAGAGAGTTCAGATGAACATTCGTCCACTGCATGATCGCGTGATCATCAAGCGCATGGAAGAAGAGCGCACCAGCCCGGGCGGCATCGTCATCCCAGACAGCGCCACGGAAAAGCCGATTCGCGGTGAAGTGCTGGCTGTGGGCAAGGGCAAGACCGCCGATAACGGCGATGTGAAGGCCCTGGACGTGAAAGTCGGTGACAAGGTTCTGTTCGGGAAGTATTCCGGCACCGAAGTGAAGATGGATGGCGAAGAGCTTCTCGTCATGCGTGAAGACGACATCATGGCGGTGATCGAGGGCTGATCGCACTCTCCCGCTCCACATGATTTCGCATTAACCGTATTCAGAGGATTTAACGACCATGGCAGCAAAAGACGTACGTTTTGGTGATGACGCCCGGCATCGCATGATCGCCGGTGTCAACGTTCTGGCCAACGCCGTGAAGGCAACTCTTGGTCCGCGCGGTCGCAACGTGGTGCTCGAGAAGAGCTTCGGCGCCCCGACCGTGACCAAGGACGGTGTGTCCGTGGCCAAGGAAATCGAACTCCAGGATCGGTTCGAGAACATGGGCGCGCAGATGGTGAAGGAAGTCGCCTCGCAGACTTCCGACGTTGCCGGTGACGGCACCACCACCGCCACCGTGCTGGCTCAGTCCATCCTGAAGGAAGGCCTGAAGGCGGTTGCCGCGGGCATGAACCCGATGGACCTGAAGCGCGGCATCGAAAAGGCGGTCACCTCCGCCACGGCCGAGCTGAAGAACCTGTCCAAGCCGTGTGAAGATCACAAGGCCATTGCCCAGGTCGGCACCATCTCCGCCAACTCCGACCACAGCATCGGTGAGATCATCGCCGAAGCCATGCAGAAGGTTGGCAAGGAAGGCGTCATCACCGTGGAAGAGGGCTCCGGCCTGGAAAACGAGCTGGATGTCGTTGAAGGCATGCAGTTCGACCGCGGTTACCTGTCGCCCTACTTCATCAATAACCAGCAGAGCATGGCCGCCGAGCTGGAAGACCCCTACATCCTGATCTGCGACAAGAAGATCTCCAACATCCGCGAACTGCTGCCAGTGCTGGAAAACGTCGCCAAGGCCAGCCGTCCGCTGCTGATCGTCGCCGAAGACATCGAAGGCGAAGCGCTGGCCACCCTGGTGGTGAACAGCATCCGTGGCATCGTCAAGGTCGCCGCCGTGAAGGCGCCTGGCTTTGGTGATCGTCGCAAGGCCATGTTGCAGGACATCGCCGTGCTGACCGGCGGTACCGTGATCTCCGAGGAAGTGGGTCTGACCCTCGAGAAGGCCACCCTGGACGACCTGGGTCAGGCCAAGAAGATCAACGTGACCAAGGAAAACACGGTGGTTGTCGACGGCAAGGGCCGCAACGACGACATCAAGGGCCGTGTCGACCAGATCCGTGCCCAGATCGAGGAAGCCAGCTCCGATTACGACAAGGAAAAGCTGCAGGAGCGGGTCGCCAAGCTCGCCGGCGGTGTTGCCGTGATCAAGGTCGGTGCTGCGACCGAGATGGAAATGAAGGAAAAGAAGGCCCGCGTGGAAGATGCCCTGCACGCCACCCGCGCCGCGGTGGAAGAAGGCATCGTCCCGGGTGGTGGTGTCGCACTGGTCCGTACCATTGAAGCCATTGAGAAGACCAAGGGCGACAACAAGGACCAGGACACCGGCATCTCCATCGTNCGCCGCGCCATCGAAGAGCCGCTGCGCACCATCGTCGGCAACGCCGGCCTGGACGGCGCCGTGGTCCTGTCGAAGGTGCTCGAAGGCAAGGGTAACTTCGGTTACAACGCCCAGACCGACGAGTACGGCGACATGGTCGAGTTCGGCATCCTGGATCCGACCAAGGTCACCCGCACCGCNCTGCAGAACGCCGCGTCCGTCGCTTCCCTGATGATCACCACCGAATGCATGGTGGGCGAGCATCCGGAAGAGAAGGGCGGCCATGATCACGGCGGTGACATGGGTGGCATGGGCGGAATGGGTGGCATGGGCGGCATGATGTAAGCCGCTTCACCCGACGCTCGACGAAAACCCCGCTCCGGCGGGGTTTTTTATGCCCATGAAAAATACGGCATATGGCGCGGATGTTACGCCTGGTAGCAAAAAAGGTAACGGGTACGGAGTTTAGAAGGGACGGCCGGATACCGGCACAAGAAGCACTGTGATGCCATCCCTGACAGTTTGATGATCGCATCCTTGCGACCATCTTCCCCCGCCGATATCCGGCCTACCTTTATCTTTAGCAAGGCCTCTTTAACTTTTCAATGACTCTGGCCAATACTTTAGATCTACGCCTCAGTATTGGCGGCTTCGGTAACGGGTAGCACCGACACAGGGCTAGTTGACCCCATGGCATGGAGCCGCAGTCGAACGGGATCACACCGCGTGCATTCGCTGCGCTTAATGCACCCTACGAAACCAAGAAACCGCGAAACCGCCGAATAGCCGGACCGCGAAACCACCAATCCACGAAATCACCGAACCATCGGTGACATCATCGTAGGGCGGGTCAAGCGTAGCGGACCCGCGCGGTGTGATGCGTTTGCGGGCCAGCAATGCGCCCCAGGCGAAGATCGTCGGGAGCTTGGGAGAAGGCAGGCCGCAGTGCGTGGGGAGTTAGTAGACGTTACGAGCGGTAACCATCCAACAGCGCCTGGTGGCCCTGCGGGGTGTAGGCCCAGACGTCCTTGATGCGCAGGCGTTTTTCGAGATCCCGTTTCAGCCGTTCCAGGTTGGCGTCGCGCCAGTCGTGGCCGTTTCCGGTACGCCACTCACCGCGATCCCAGTCGATGATGTGCACCGTTTCCGGTTGCGGGCCGACCAGGATGTTGCGGCTGTTCAGGTCGCTGTGCCACGCGCCGGCATCGTGGAACCGGCGGATGGTTCTGCCGATGGCCGCCCAGGTGTCCAGGGAGACTTCGCCGGCGCTGAGCAGATCATCAAACGAGGCGGCGCCAGGGACCCGCACCGTGATGAAATCGGCGCGATACAACGGTCCTTCACGCACCACGCGACCGGCGACGGGGCGTGCAACCGGCAGCCCGACATCGAACAGCTGTGAGGTGTAATGCCACTCGCGCCAGGCGCGGGTGTCCTGCAGGCCACTCCAGAGGTAGCGATCACCGAACACGCGGGCCACCGAGCCGCCACGCATGTAATGCCGCAGGGCCCATTGGTCGCCCGACCGGTAGGGGTCTGAAATGAATATCACCGTGCCTCGGCCGCCGCCCTGTTCCAGCACCAGTCGGTTTTCGGCCAGGGTGGCCGGTTCGAACAACCAGTCGGCGGGCGGTGCCGGCAGCGACTGGTCATAGATGTAACGCGCGCGGCCGTTGCGGAATTCCGCTGCCTGCATCAGGCAGCCTGATCAGCGCCGCGCGCAACCACGTTGTAAGGCGCTCGTTCCGGCAGACGGCAGGCATCCAGCTCAACGTAGTAGGTCGCCACCAGCGCATGCTGGCCGGACAAGGCCGCGTGGCTGACGGCATCGGTCATCACCGCCCAGCTTTCGAAGGGCTGGAACGCCAGTTCCTCGCCACGGTTCGGATCCTTCTGGAAGTCGTCGTTGTCCTTCATCCAGTTATGCATCTTGCGCATGGCCCGGTCGTAGGGCGAGGTGTCGCCGATGACCTGCAACTGGGGCAGGCCCAGTTTGGCCAGGCCTGCCAATGCGCCGGACCAGGCCCGCTCGGCCGGATTCCCCTGCACGGACATGTTCGTATCGATACCGGCCTCTTTCGCGTAGGCGGCATACAGCCGGTCGAACTGTTCGGCAATGCGCCATATCCGCGGTTCACTGGTGTTGATGTTGGTGAAGAAGCGCAGTGGACGGCGGCCATGGGTGGCACCGGCCGGAAAGGCGTCGACATGCAGCAGCTCGTTGTTCGAATGCCGCTTGATCTGCCGCCCCTTCTCCTGCACCGGGCGGAAATTCACCTTCTGCTGATGCCAGCTCACCGCGTAATGCGGCAGCGCCGCGCCGAGAAAGCTGTTCACGGTATCGCTGTATTTGCGCAGGATGGCGCGCAGGCGCTGTTCAGTGTCACCCACCTTCTTCATGCCGGTGATGTAGTCGCCGTCCGGGTGATAGCTGATGTTCTTCAGCGTGATCAGGGCGCCGACCTCCTCGCGCAGGAAATCCATGTCCTCTTCGGACGGCAGCGGCAACATGCCGGGCTTGAAACGCAGGATGCGGCCATCTTCCAGTGCCCGTTCGAACTGGTCGCCCGGGTTGGCGTAGGCTTCTGCCGTGACATCAACAATCGGGTTGCTCATCGTGGTACTCCATGCGCCCGGTGGCGCGTTGACTGCTGAAAATCCGCGTGGGTCCGCTGCGCTTGACCCACCCTACGCCAGACCGACCGCCCCGGGGTCGCAGGGTGCCTTAAGCGAAGCGAAGGCACGCCGTTTGATCGGTCACGATCGGGGCAAAAGGCTCTCGGTTACCGCCGCCGCCAATGCTCACACCGGCCCCGGTCCGTTCGAACACCTTCATTGTTCCGCCAACAGATCACACCGCGCGGATCCGCTTCGCTTGATCCGCCCTACGGCAGACCGGGCGTCCGGGGTCGTAGGGTGCCTTAAGCGAAGCGAAGGCACGCGGTGTGATCCGTCACGATCGGGGCAACGGCCTCTCCGCCACCGCCGATGCTCGCCCCTGGGCCCGGTTCGTACGAACACCGCCCGTATCCGAGAACCTGCGTTGTCCTGCCAGCAGATCACACCGCGTGGGTCCGCTGCGCTTGACTTTGCCCACGCTGGCACGCACGACCCGGCCGCTGGCTCAGCCAGAAACCGCGTCGAGATAGGCTTTCACGCCATCCTCCACATCATGAAAGATGTGGTCGCAGCCGGCGGCACGCAAGGCCGTGAGGTCGGCCTGGGTGTAGCTCTGATAGCGCCCCTTGAGGTGTTCCGGAAACGGAATGTATTCGATCTCGCCATGACCGTGCCACTTCAGCGTGGCCGAGGCCACGGCATTGAAAGGCCGCGCCCTGCCGGTTCCCAAATTGTAGATCCCGCTGACTTCCGGGTGTTCCAGGAACCAGAGATTGACCGCCACGCAGTCGCGGACGTCGACGAAATCCCGTTCCTGCTCGCCGTCGCCGTAACCGTCACAGCCCTCGAACAGCTTCACCTTGCCCTGTTCGGCAAGCTGGTTGCGGAAGTGGTGGATCACGCTGGCCATGCTGCCCTTGTGCTGCTCCCGCGGGCCGTAGACATTGAAATAACGCAGGCCAACCACCGGCGCCGTCAGCGCATCCATGTAGCGTCGTAGGTACTGATCGAAGGCCAGCTTGGAATAGCCGTAGACGTTCAGAGGCCGCTCGCAGGACGGTTCCTCACGAAACTCCGTACCGCCTCCATAGGTCGCCGCCGAAGAGGCATAAACCAGAGGGATCTGCCGGTCCTGACACCAGTGGAATAATTCGCGGGTGAAGGCGAAGTTCGTCTCCATCATGTACTTGCCGTTCCATTCCGTGGTGCTGGAACAGGCGCCCTGATGGAGCACACCCTCGATGCGACCAAAGCCGCCACCCTCGCGGATGATGCGCAGGAATTCATCCTTGTCGTAATAGTCCGCGATCGTGCAGTCGGCCAGGTTAAGGGCCTTCTCTCCCCGGGTCAGGTCGTCGACAACGATGATGTCGTCGCGGCCCTGCTGGTTTAGGCCGTGAACGATATTGCTGCCGATGAAGCCGGCGCCGCCTGTGACGATAAGCATAAGGTTGATCCGTTCGAGCTTGATCCAGTATTCGCAGTTTAACGGGAATCAGTCGATTTTTTCTCTGGACGGCAGCGAGGGCTCGGCGCGTAGCAACTGACCGTTGCAGAAGATCAGCGGTTCGGCCGGCCGGTGTTCCAGTTCCAGAACCCGACCCAGGAGTATGACGTGGTCGCCGCCATCGAGGCGTTGTTCGACCCGGCACTGAAAGCGTGCCGTAAAGTCTTTCAGTAGTGGAAGCCCGGCGAGGCCAGGCTCGGTTTCGAGGCCACTGAACTTTTCATCCGTGTTGCGGGCGAACTGGATGCAGAGATTTTCCTGCTCGGCATGCAGGACATGGACCGCATAGTGATCCGCGGCCACGAACTCGTCAGCTGGGCCGGTGCTCCGGTCCACGCTCCACAATACCAGGGGCGGATCCAGCGACACGGTGGTGAAACTGTTAACGGTCATGCCGATGGGGCGGCTATTGGTGCCGCGGGCGGTAACCACGGTGACGCCGGTCGCAAAGGCGCCAAGCGCCTGTCGGAGACGGGCGGTGTCAAAGTCGGTCATTGGTGATGGTTCCGGATCTGTAAGCAAGTCCGGAACCGTACCATCAAAGCCGTGCTTTCGGCAGGGTGTCAGACCCGTATCTGGTGTCCGTGAATGTAGTCCACCAGATCGGCGATCTCGCGATCCTTGTCCTTAACCACGAAGCGCACCAGGTCACCGATGGACAGCAGCCCAAGCAATTGGCCTTCTTCGGCCACTGGCAAATGGCGGATACGGCGGTCGGTACACTCCACCAGGGCTTCCTCGACGGTACTGCTCGGCCGCACCGTGACCAGCTCACCGGTCATCACGTCGCGCACCAGAAGCCCATTGGCTTTTATGTTTCTGTTGGCGACGCGGCGCATGACATCGCGTTCCGAAAAAATGCCCACCAGCTTGTCGTTTTCCAGAACCACGACACAGCCGATATTGGCATCACACATGATCGCAATGGCGTCCGCTGCGGATGTGTCGGGTCCGACGCTGTAGAGCGTCTCGCCGCGCTCGGCCAGCAGGGCCGCCTTCTCTTTCATCACTGCAGACAGCGGTGTTTCCATCGTTTTTAGCTCCCCCGTAAACGGCTTTTTCCAAATCATAGACCAGGCGCAGTTCTGATGCCGCCTTCCGCGTCGCGAGCCGCAACTTGTCAGCCACGGCCCACTCGCCGACTGGCAAGACTGGTCGATTGAACCATACTGAATTGAAGGCACGCCAACAGTCCATCGCCGAAACAGCGGATGTCTGTCGGAGCCGGAGCGGTCGTCGTGAAAGGGGGCAGCACTGTCCGGGATAGTCGGTCGCGATACATGGCCTTGGCGGATTCCTGCCAGATGACAAGGCACGAGCCGTCAAGCTTCGGTCGTGCGAGAGAAACGCAGTCACAACAAACGGAGGGATGCGACAGAAAATATCGCACCACATCTGCGCCACTGGGTGTTGAGGAGCGCCCCGGTGCGGACTGAAAAGACCGAACCAAGCCATAACGACAATAAAGGAAGCACTGATCTATTCCTGCGCCTGCGTTGGAGTGCTTCCCAAGACTTGGGACAAAGCGATGATAAAAGTCCGCAAAGGGCTGGATATACCGATTGCAGGTGAGCCGCGCCAGGGAGGAATCGAACGGGGGCAGAAGATTCGCTCCGTTGCGCTCCTGGGCGGGGATTACCCGGGGCTCAAGCCCACCATGCTGGTTCGCGAAGGGGATCGCGTGCGGCGTGGCCAACCGCTATTCGAGGACAAGAAGAACGAGGGTGTTCGTTACACCGCCCCCGGTGCCGGTCGTGTCAGTGCCATCCATCGGGGCGAGCGCCGGGTACTGCTCTCCGTTGTCATCGAACTCTCCGGCGACGGCGACGAATCCTTTACCGCACACAATTCCTCCACGCTGTCCCGCCTGGACCGGCAACGGGTGCAGGACCAGCTCGTTGAATCTGGCGAGTGGACCGCGATTCGCACCCGCCCCTTTGGCAAGGTCCCGGCGCCGGGCAGCGTGCCGGAAGCCATCTTCGTGCCGGCCATGGACACCAATCCGCTGGCCGCCAACCCTGACATCATCATCGCCGACGAGCAGCGCGCCTTCCGGGATGGCCTGACCGTGCTGTCCCGGCTCACCGATGGCCCGGTCTGGGTCTGTCGGGCGCCCGACTCCACGCTGCCCTCCTTCGCCGACGAGCAGATCCGCGAGGAAACCTTTGCCGGACCGCACCCCGCGGGCAATCCNGGNACCCATATCCATTTCCTGCACCCGGTCGACATGCAGCGTCGGGTCTGGGTGGTTGGCTATCAGGACGTGATCGCCTTCGGCCGGCTGTTCACCGGCGGCCGCTTGCATACCGATCGGGTGGTCGCGCTGGCCGGGCCACAGGTGAAGGACCCGCGGCTGGTGAAGACCCGCGTCGGTGCCTCGCTGGCCGATCTCACCGCCAACGAGGTCGAGCCGGACGAAAACCGGATCATCTCGGGATCGGTGTTCAACGGCCATCGGGCCAAGGGCCCGACCGCTTACCTGGGACGGCTTGCCAACCAGGTCTCGGTCCTGCGCGAGGGCCACCAGCGCCAGCTTCTCGGGTATCTGTCGCCGGGCCTCGCGCGGCATTCGGTGATGAACATCTACCTGTCCCGATTGATGCCCTGGAAGCGTTTCCCGTTCACCACTACCACCAACGGCAGCGAACGCGCCATGGTGCCGCTGGGCCAGTACGAGACGGTGATGCCGATGGACATCCTGCCCACCCAGCTGCTGCGTTCGCTGGTGGTCGGTGACATGGAAACGGCGCAGGCCCTGGGTGCACTGGAACTGGTGGAGGAAGACCTGGCGCTGTGCACCTACGTGTGTGTCGGCAAGTACGAATACGGGCCGATCCTGCGGGACAACCTGACACGTATTGAGGCGGAGGGTTGATGTGGCGCTGAGAAACTTCATCGACCGGAACATCTCGCCGCATTTCCACGAAGGCGGAAAGCTGGAGCGTTATTACGTCTTTTACGAAATGTTCGACACCATGCTGTACAGCCCGTCGAACACGACCCGCAGCACCGCACACGTGCGCGACGGCATCGACCTGAAGCGGGTCATGATCACGGTCTGGTTCGCGGCCCTGCCGGCGCTGTTCTTCGGCATGTACAACGCCGGCTACCAGGCCAACCTGCAGATCACCGAGTTCGGATATGACCCGATCCCTGGCTGGCGCACCGATCTGGTGGTGCTGTTCGCCGGCTTTGATCCGAGCAGCGCGCTGTCCAATTTCTTCCATGGCGCGGTCTACTACCTGCCGATCTTCGTCGTGGTGTATCTCGGCGGCTTCATCTGGGAGGGACTGTTCGCCTGGAAACGCGGCCACGAGGTCAACGAGGGCTTCTTCGTCACCGGCATCCTGTTCACGCTGATCCTGCCGCCGACCATCCCGCTGTGGATGGTGTTCCTGGGCATCAGCTTCGGCGTGGTGGTGGGCAAGGAGATCTTCGGCGGCACCGGCAAGAACTTCCTCAACCCGGCGCTGGTCGGTCGCGCCTTCCTGTTCTTCGCCTACCCGGCGCAGATGTCCGGCGATGCAATCTGGACTGCGGTGGATGATTTCTCCGGCGCCACGCCGCTGGCGCTGGCCGCTGCCGGCGAGCTGGACTATTCGGTGGGCCTCACCGGCACCGCCTCCACCGCCAACCAGATGGACCTGACCTGGATGCACACCGCCTTCGGCGGCATCCAGGGCTCCATCGGCGAGACCTCGCTGCTGGTCATTGCCTTCGGTGCCGCGGTGCTGCTGATCACGCGCATCGCCTCCTGGCGGATCATGCTCAGCATGTTCCTGGGCATGGTCATTCTGGCAACGCTGTTCAATGTCATCGGCAGCGATACCAACCCGATGTTCGACATGCCCTGGTACTGGCACCTGAGCCTGGGCGGCTTTGCCTTCGGCCTGGTGTTCATGGCTACCGACCCCGTGTCAGCCAGCATGACCGATACCGGCAAGTGGATCTTCGGCCTGCTGATCGGCGCCATGGTGGTGCTGATCCGGGTGGTGAACCCGGCGTTCCCCGAGGGCGTGATGCTGGCGATCCTGTTCGGCAATCTCTGCGCGCCGCTGATCGACCATTTCGTGATGCAGGCCAACATCCGCCGACGCATGCGGCGGAGGGAGGCGTAAGCCATGACGCAGGACAAGGAATCCATTGCCAACACGCTGCGGGTGGCGTTCCTGGTCTGTCTGGTCTGCGCGGTGGTGGTGTCCGTCTCGGCGGTGGCCCTGCGGCCGTTGCAGCAGGACAACTTCATGGAATACCGCCAGATCAACGTGTTGCAGGCAGCCGGGCTGTATGAGCCGGGCATGAATGTGCGGCAGGCATTCGAGGGCGTGGAACGCCGGTTCGTCGACATCGAAACCGGCGAGTATGTCGAACAGCCCGAGGATTACGATCAGCGCCGCGCCGCCCGGGACCCGGAACTCAGCCGCCCGGTCACACCGGATCCAGCCAGCATCCGTCGCCAGGCGCGGGTGGCTGAGGTTTTCCTGGCGCGGGATGACGATGGCGCGGTGCGCCGGATCATCCTCCCCGTACACGGTTATGGGCTGTGGTCGACGATGTATGGCTTTCTGGCGCTGGAGCCGGATGCCAACACCATTGCCGGCATCGGCTTTTTCGAGCACGGCGAGACTCCGGGCCTCGGCGGTGAGATCGACAACCCCCGCTGGCAGGAAAACTGGCAGGGCAAACGGCTGTTCGACGANGACGGNGAGGTCGCCCTGCGCGTNGTGAAGGGCAGCGTCGGCGACGGCACGCCGGATGCGGAGCATCGGGTGGATGGCCTGTCCGGGGCCACGCTGACCGCCAACGGCGTCAACCACCTGGTGCGTTTCTGGATGGGTGAGATGGGCTTCAAGCCCTATCTCGAGCGAGCGCGCGCCGAATATGGCGGCGATGACGCCACCGACAACGGCGCGTTCTGAGGAGACAGACCATGGCCGACGCGAAAGCAAAGGACGTCCTGTTCCAGCCGATCTTCAACAACAATCCGATCGCGCTGCAGATTCTCGGTATCTGTTCGGCGCTGGCGATCACCACCACGATGGTGAACACCATCACCATGTGTCTGGCGGTACTGTTCGTGCTGACGCTGTCGAACTTTTTCATCAGCATGGTGCGCAGCATCGTGCCCTCCAACATCCGCATCATCGTGCAGATGACCATCATTACCTCGCTGGTGATCGTGGTGGACCAGTTGCTGCAGGCGTACGCCTACGACATCAGCCGCCAGCTGTCGGTGTTCGTCGGCCTGATCATCACCAACTGCATCATTCTGGGCCGTGCCGAGGCCTTCGCCATGAACAACCCGCCGTTCCTGTCGGCGGTGGACGGCTTCGGCAATGCGCTGGGGTATTCCATCGTGCTGCTGTTCGTCGGCGCCAATCGTGAGCTGTTCGGCTCGGGCAGCCTGATGGGCGTGAACATCCTGACGCCGGTGACCGAGGGCGGCTGGTACTACACCAACGGCCTGATGCTGCTGCCGCCCAGCGCCTTCATCCTGATCGGCGGTTTCATCTGGCTGCTGCGGGCCTGGAAGTCCGAGCAGGTCGAGAAGCAGCCGTTCGAGATCGCGCCCAATACCCGCACCAGCGAGGCCTTCTAGCCGTGTTCGAACACTATCTCAGCCTGTTCGTCCGTGCGGTGTTCGTCGAGAACATGGCGCTCGCCTTTTTCTGGGCATGTGCACCTTCCTGGCCATCTCGAAGAAAGTGCATACGGCCCTGGGGCTGGGTATTGCCGTGGTGGTGGTGCTCACGATCACGGTACCCATCAACAACCTGCTGCTGCACAACCTGCTGGACGAAGGTGCACTGGCCTGGACCGGCATTCCGATGCTGGAAAGCCTGGACATGCGCTTTCTCGGCCTGCTCTGTTACATCGGCGTGATCGCCGCCCTGGTGCAGATTCTGGAGATGGGCCTCGATCGCTATGTGCCGGCGCTGTACAACGCGCTCGGCATTTTCCTGCCGCTGATCACCGTTAATTGCGCCATTCTCGGTGCCAGCCTCTTCATGGTCGAGCGGCATTACGGCTTCGGCGAGAGCGTGGTCTTCGGTTTCGGTTCCGGGGTCGGCTGGGCACTGGCCATCGTGCTGCTGGCGGCGATCCGCGAGAAGCTCAAGTACAGCGATGTGCCCGACGGTCTCAAGGGGCTGGGTATCACGTTCATCGTGGTCGGTCTGATGTCGCTGGGCTTCATGTCCTTTGCGGGTGTGCAGATTTAAAAGAAGAGTGCGTGTGGCATTCGGAGAGTGCGTATGGCATTCGAAATCCTGTTCGGTGTGACCACCTTCACCGGTATCGTGCTGATCCTGGTGCTGGTGATCCTGGCCGCCCGTGCGCGACTGGTCAGCAGCGGCGATGTCACCATCGAGATCAACAACGATCCGGAGAAAAGCCTTCAAACCTCCTCCGGCAACAAGCTGCTGGGAACGCTGTCGGCGAACGGCGTGTTTCTGTCCTCGGCCTGCGGCGGTGGCGGCACCTGCGGCCAGTGCCGTTGCCAGGTGATCGAGGGTGGCGGCGACATCCTGCCCACCGAGGAGGATCACTTCACGCGCAAGGAAGTCCGCGAGGGTTACCGGCTGTCCTGTCAGGTCGCCGTCAAGCGCGACATGAAGATCCTGGTACCGCCGGAATTCTTCGAGGTGCGCAAATGGGAATGCGAGGTCACCTCCAACGAGAATGTCGCCACCTTCATCAAGGAACTGGTACTGAAGCTGCCCGAGGACGAGGAGGTTGACTTCCGCGCCGGGGGCTTCGTGCAGATGGAGGCGCCGCCGTTCCACGTGAAATTCCGCGATTTCGATATCCCGGATGAATTCCGTGCGGACTGGGAACGCATGGGGCTGTTCGATCTGGAGTGCCGTAACGACGAAACCCTCGTCCGCGCTTATTCCATGGCCAATTACCCGGAAGAGCGCGGTGTGCTCAAGTTCAATGTCCGCATCGCGACGCCACCACCGAACAAGATGGACGTGTCGCCGGGCAAGATGTCGTCCTATGTGTTCAACCTGAAACCCGGCGACAAGTTCACGGTGTTCGGCCCGTTCGGCGAGTTCTTTGCCAAGGATACCGACGCGGAAATGGTGTTCATCGGCGGTGGCGCCGGTATGGCACCGATGCGTTCGCATATCTTCGACCAGTTGCTGCGGCTGAACAGCAAACGCAAGATCACCTTCTGGTACGGCGCGCGCTCCTACCGCGAGGCGTTCTATGTCGAGGACTTCGACTGGCTGGCGGAAAACTACGAGAACTTCACCTGGCATCTGGCCCTGTCGGACCCCCTGCCCGAGGACAACTGGGAGGGCCTGACCGGATTCATCCATCAGGTGTTGTACGACAACTACCTGAAGGACCATCCGGCGCCGGAAGACTGCGAGTACTACCTGTGTGGTCCGCCGATGATGAACGCCTCGGCCATCAAGATGCTGACCGACCTGGGGGTCGAGCCCGAGAACATCCTGCTGGACGACTTCGGGGGTTGAACGTGGTCTGCGCGCACCGTGTCGCCGGCGTCATGCTGCTGGCACTGTTTCTCGCCGCCTGTGGTGAGGCCGATCAACTCCGTGAAATCCGCGGCGGCACCATGGGCACCACCTGGTCCGCCCAGTTCGTGGAAAGCGCAGACACTGATACGGCGGGACTGCGTGACGAGCTGGACGCAGCACTGGAGACCGTCAACGCGCAGATGAGCACCTATCGCGAGGAGTCCCACATCAGCCGCTTCAACCAGGCGGAGGCGGGGGAGTCGGTCGCGCTGCCACCGGAGTTCACGGTGGTGCTGATGGCTGCACTGGAACTGGCCGAGGCCACTGATGGCGCGTTCGATCCCACCGTGGGGCCGCTGGTCAACCTCTGGGGCTTCGGTCCGGACGGGCCGCGCGGTGAGGCGCCGCCGGAAGAGTTGCTGGACGCGGCCCGCGAGCGGGTTGGCTGGCAGCAACTGGAATTCGAAGTGGACGGCCGGCGACTGACCCAGCCCGGCGGCGTCTATCTGGATCTGTCATCCATCGCCAAGGGCTACGCGGCCGATCTGCTGGCGGAAGTGCTGGAGGGGAGGGGCATTGATCGCTATCTGGTCAGTATCGGCGGCGACATGCGCATCCGTGGCGACAAGCCCGGCGGCGCGCCCTGGCGCATTGCCGTGGAACGACCGGATCCCGGTTCCCGCGACATCCACACCGTGATCGAACCCGGTGACGTGGCAATGGCCACATCCGGCAGCTACCGCAATTTCTTTCGGGACGGCGAGCAGACGTATTCCCATACCATCGATCCGCTGACCGGCTATCCCGTGCCGCAGGATCTGGTCTCGGTCACGGTCTTGCACGACAGCGCGAAAATGGCCGATGGGCTGGCCACGGCGATTACCGCCCTGGGCGCTGAGCGCGGCTATCGCTTCGCCAGGGAGCAGGGGCTGAACGCCTTGCTGCTGATAAGCGATAATGAAGGAGTCGCGGAACGCATGACGCCCGGTTTCGCCGCCTACATGCCGCAAGAGGACGACTGATGCTCACCACAATCATTGCCGCGATCGTCCTGTTCGGACTGCTGTTCGCCGGCATGGCCATCGGCGTCATTTTCGCCAACAAGCCGATCAAGGGATCCTGCGGCGGCATCGGCGCCACCGGCGTGGACTCCGAATGCGAAATCTGCGGCGGCAACCCCAAACGCTGCGAAGACGCCAGGGAAGAGTGAGACGCGGGCTTTGCCCGCGGGTTTTCGGACGATTTGGCCTCGGCAGGCATGCCGACGTCGTTGCTGTCGTAGGGCGGGTCAAGCGAAGCGGACCCGCGCGGTGTGATCCGGGTTCGGAAGAGCGATGCGCACGCGGATGGTATGGCATTGATGGTGGGCAAGACGTGAACAATGGATCCGCAATGTTGGAGCGAATCCGCCGGGATGACACCGCGTGCATTCGCTTCGCTTAATGCACCCTACAAATTCGTTAGCCGGATGGCTGCGTCCGTCCGAAAACCTTACCTGAAACACGACTCCGAACCCGCTTTCCGTCACAATCCGGCCCCATGATGAACGGATTTCTGATCCTCGCCGGAATCCTGCTGCTGACCGCGGGCGGCGAGGCCGTGGTGAAGGGCGCGCTGGCGGCGGCGGCTCGCATGCGTGTATCGCCTTTGCTGGCCGGTATCGTCATCGTCGGTATCGGCACCTCGTCACCGGAACTGGTGGTCTCGGTCAACGCGGCACTGACCAACCAACCGGATATCGCGGTTGGCAACGTCGTCGGCAGCAACATCAGCAACGTCATGCTGATTCTGGGCCTGAGCGCGCTGATCCTGCCGTTGTTGACCACCCGTGCGGCATTGATGCGCGACGGCATGGCGATGATCGCCGGCAGCGGCCTGATGGTTGCCCTGATGGCGGGTGGTGCACTCGGGCGGTTTGATGCCCTGCTGCTGCTTGCCGCACTCGCTGGCTATCTGGTCTGGGCGTACCGAACCGAGCGTGTGGCGCCGGAATCCGAGCAGGCAACTGCGGTGCCCCCGACTCCGGCGTTTCCCGGCGGGACGCCGGGTATCGTGCTGGCTCTCGTCGGCGGGCTCGGTCTGCTGATCGTCGGCTCCAGCCTGCTGCTCGAGGGAGCGGTCGCGGTCGCATACAGCTTCGGTATCTCCGAGGCGGTCATCGGCCTGACCCTGGTGGCGGTCGGCACGTCGTTACCGGAGCTGGCGGTCTCGCTGCTGGCGGTTTTTCGGCGCCAGGCGGATGTGGCCGTTGGTAATATCCTCGGCAGCAATATCTTCAACGTCCTCGGCATTCTCGGGGTTGCTGCGCTCCTGCAGCCTCTGGAGATGGCCCGTCGCATCGTCATCTTCGATCAATGGGTGATGCTGGCGTCGTCCGCATTGTTGCTGGTGTTCCTGTACTCCGGACTGCGGATCAATCGGCTTGAGGCGTCGGTGCTGCTTGGCGGTTACATCGCTTACGTCACGGTGACGTTCGCCGGACCGTTCTAACCGATCCTCCCTCCGCGCCGCCAATACCAGGCCAGATCACACCGCGCGGGTCCGCTTCGCTTGACCCGCCCTACGACGAAGTTGCCGATGGTTTGATGGTCACGGGGTTCGGCGGTTCGGCGGCTTCGTAGTCGCCTCTGAACAACCCATACGTTTCGCAGGGTGCATTAAGCGAAGCGAATGCACGCGGTGTCATCCTGCCCAATCCACCCCGGCGTTACCGTCCAACCATCCATACCCCGCCGCTGTCTTTTCCAGAACGCACGATCATCCTTGCCACGCGGCGCTGCTTTGCATTCAGATCACACCGCGCGGATCCGCTGCGCTTGATCCGCCCTACAGGTCGCAATAGCGTTGGAACATCAAATCAAGCGCAGCGAACGCACCCCATGGACAAAGAAACTGCGGGGCCGGATCATTCGGCATCGATCCGTTCGATACCCTCAGGTGGATGGGACTGGCCCCAATCCGTTGGGTATGTGCCCTGGCGGATGGCGCGGTGGAGGCTGCTGTATGGCCATTCGGTCGGGCATTCGACCAGGCCATGGCGCACCGGATTGTAATGGATGTAATCGACATGCCGCCGCAGATCTTCAAGGTCCCGGATTTGATGTTCCCAGAAGCGGCGCTGCCAGAGTGCGCGGCCGCGGTTGGGCCGGACATTGGCGGGTGATGATTCGTAGTTCGTCTCGACCGGCCGGAAGCGGGATTTGATCAGACGCCAACGGGTCGAGAAGTCACCATCACCCTCCGGCAGCGTCCAGACCGCATGAATGTGATCCGGCAGAACCACAATGGCGTCAATCACGAACGGTCGCGAGACAGCCACCATTCGAACGGCCTCCCGCAGACGTTCCACGTTTTCCGGTGTTTCGAACAAGGCGCGGCGGTTGTTCGTTACGACGGTGAAGAACCAGGTGCCACCCGGAAGGTGCGATCTTCGATAGCGGGACATGTATGCCTCCTTGCGAGAGTGGACATTGAAATCCTTTTCAATGGTTG
>SL_7KL_010_BRINEDRAFT_10000595_pt1 | contig 17109 bp, 12 predicted proteins | sample SodLak_010_BRINE_FD_10663 | JGI IMG/M metagenome (IMG submission 10663)
GTGCTCCAGGACAAGCAGATCCGCGTGCTCCTGTCCTGGGGCATCAGCACTGTCGAGATCGTCGAGGACGAACATGCCGCGGCCAACGATTCGCGGGACGATGCGGTCCCGGACCTGCCCGCGGAGGCCCGGCCCACCCCGGAGATGGAGGAACAGGCCGACACCATCCTGGCCGAGCGCTTCCGTCACTGTGACTTGACCGGCCATCCCATGGACGGCATCTACTCCATCGCGCGTGCCCAGCTGATCGACGAGCTCATGCGCCGCGGCCACAAGGCCCGGAGCGCATGATGACCGTTGCCGAGTTCCTCGAGCAGGATGACTCGTTATGCAGCTTTTCCGGGAGTTACAACACGATCTTCTCGCGCCTTAGCGACCCGACCGCGAACGTGGCCGGGATTACCGAGGCGGTGGAACTGGACCCGGCCATTGCGGCGAAGACGCTGCGCATGGCGAACTCTTCACTGTACGGTTTCCCCGAACCGATCGATACCCTGCACCGGGCAGTCTCCATCATCGGCCTGCAACAGATGCGGCAGATCGTGCTGTCGACCATCGTGATCGAGCACTTCCGCGGCCTGCCGGTCATCGGCGTCGACATGGAATCGTTCTGGCGCCACAGCATTGCAGTCGGCGTGCTCAGCCGCTCGATCGCCCGCTTTCGGCGCGAAGCGAACATCGAACGTCTGTACCTCTACGGGATCATGCACGACCTCGGGCGGCTGCTGCTGTTTCTCCGGCTGGGCAGCCGCACCGAGGAGCTGATCAACATCCGCGAGCGCGAGCAGTGCCTGTTGTACGAGGCAGAACGCGAGCTGCTGGGTTTTGACCACGCCGCCATCGGGTCCGCCTTGCTGGAGGAATGGGGCATGGCCCCGGCCCAGGTGGAGGCCACGCGCTACCACCATGCCCCGGAAGAGGCCCGCGCGTTTCCCGTGGAGACGGCCATCGTGCACGTCGCCGACAGCATCGCCAATTCCTTGCGGCTGGGATCCTCCGGGGAACGTTTCGTGCCCCCGGTTGCCCCGGAGACCTTCGACCGCATTGGCCTGGAGATGGCGGTCTACGAGGACATCATCGGCCACGCGCGCAAGCATCTGGATCAGATGCAGACGATCCTCCTCGACTGAGCCTGTATGCAAGCAAAGGACGCTGTTGCATGAGCCCATCGTACCGCACGCCCGAGGAGGTCAATGCCCTCCATGAGCGCATTCGCTTCCTCGAGGAAGCACTGGAAGCCAACGCCTATGCGATGGATGTGCTCGCCTCGACGACGGCGATCTTCGGTGACACCGACCGCAACCGCAGTCCCGAACTGATTATCCAGAACACCATCGAGTCCATCCGGCGCCTGCTGCCGACACAGGACATGGCGGTGTACGTCCTGGACAACGACTGCTCGTTCAACCTCGACTATCAGGAACGCCCCGGGGAGCTGACGCCGGACCTGTCGGAGACCGTCGAACAACTGATCCAGGACGGCCAGTTCTCCTGGGCGCTGCACCAGAACCATCCGGTCTGTCTGCCCTCCCCGGTCGAGGGCGAGAGTGTGATGCTGCACGTGATCTCGACGCGAACCCGGATTCGCGGGATGTTCGTCGCCCGCTTCCGGCAGGCGGAGCTGCAACGCTACGAGATGATCCTGTCGACACTGACCATGGTGCTGTTCAACACGGCCTATGCCCTGGAGAGTGCCGACCTGTTTCAGATGATGGACCGGCGTCAGAAGGCACTGCAGCGCATCACCGAGCGCCAGTCACGCGAGCTGCTGCACCACATGTCCCACGACTCGCTGACCAACCTGCCCAACCGCATGCTGTTCAGCGACCGGCTGTCGCAGGCGATGGAGCGCCACGCGGGTGCTGCGGCGGGTCATGTGGCCTTGATCCTGCTGGATCTGGACAACTTCAAGCGCACCAACGATTCGCTGGGTCACCGTGCCGGCGACGAGCTGATCCGCAAGGTCGCCCAGGACCTGTCCGCTCTGCTGAACCATGCCCGGGAACGCTCGGGACGCCACCTGCGAACCACCCTGTCGCGTCTTGGCGGCGACGAGTTCGGCATCCTCGTCGAGGACACCCATGGCCTGGAGGGCGTTGTCCGGCTGGTCACCGATGTCGTGCGCAAAACGGCGACCGAGCGGCAGATCTTCGATCAGCCCGTGGTCAGCAGTGTCTCCTGCGGGATTGCCGTCTACCCCTATGACGGCGAGGATGCGGACACCCTGCTTGGCAATGCCGATGCGGCTATGTACGAGGCCAAGCAGCGCGGTCGCAACGGGTTCCGGTTCTACACTCAGGACCTCAACGCCCGCACCTTCCGCCACTTCGAGCTGGAAAACGAACTGGGGCAGGCAATTGCCAATGATCAGCTAAGACTGCATTACCAGCCCAAGATCGAGTTGGGCAGCGGCCGAATCATTGGCGCGGAGGCGTTGATTCGCTGGCAGCACCCGACGCTGGGTCTGCTGCCCCCCAGCCACTTCATCGAACTGGCGGAGGACATGACCCTGATCGAGGAGATCGGGGAATGGGTGTTGCGCCAGGTCTGTCGGGACCTGCAGTCCCTGCGAGTGGGCGAAGACGAACTGCCGCGTATCGCAATCAATGTCTCCGCGCGCCAACTGCGCCAGCCGGATCTTGCGGCGACCTTCCACCGCATTATCCGCGAGGCCGGCATTCCGCCCCGCTGTATCGAGCTGGAGCTCACCGAGACCGCGATCATGGACGACCCCCAGGGGGCGGCGCGGGTCTTCCAGCGACTGCGTCACGCCGGCATGTCCCTGGCGGTCGATGATTTCGGAACCGGTCATGCGTCCCTCGTGCAGCTCAAGCAGATACCGGCCGACACCCTGAAGATCGACCGCTCCTTCGTGAAGGATCTCGACCAGGGCGAGGAACATTCGCAGATCGTCCGCGCGATCATCCTGATGGCCCATACCCTGGGGCTGGACGTGATTGCAGAGGGCGTGGAGACCGAGCGCCAGGCGCAGATTCTGCAACAGCTGGATTGCCACACGGCCCAGGGCTTCTATTTCTCGCACCCGGTGGCGTTCGACGCCCTGCGGGGCCTGCTCCGCGACCGGGTCCAGCTCCCAGCCGCGACCGCCTGACCCCGTTCGTCACCCCGAACCCATGGGCCCGGGCGGCCTTGGACTAGTCCGTCTGGGGCTCGGTCAGGCTCGCTGGGTTCAGCAAGGCTTGCAGGCGTTCACGCGGGATGTCCGTATGTTCTGCCGCGACATCAACGATCGGCCGGCCACTGGCGTACGCCTCCTTGGCAATCCGGGCGCCGGCCTCGTAGCCGATCTCTGCGTTCAGCGCCGTCACCAGGATCGGGTTGCGGTCCAGGGCCGCGCGCAAGACCTCCTCGTTGACCGTGAAGCCGGCGATGGCCCGATCGGCAAGGTGTTCGGCCGCGCGCGCCAGCAGACCCATCTGGTTGAGCAGATTGTCGGCGATCAGCGGCAGGCCGACGTTCAGCTGGAAATTGCCCCCCTGTCCCGCGGCGGCGACCGCGGCGTCCAGGCCCACGACCTGCTGCGCGGCCATGATCACCGCCTCGGGGATCACCGGGTTGACCTTGCCCGGCATAATCGAACTGCCTGGTTGCAGGGCCGGCAGGGCGATCTCACCCAGTCCGGCCAGCGGGCCCGAATTCATCCAGCGCAGGTCGTTGGCGATCTTGATCAGGCTGGTCGCCGTGGTGCGCAGCTGGCCGGAGAGCTCCACTGCGGTGTCCTGGCTGGCCAGTGCCGCAAAGCCGTTGGGCTCGCGCTCGAAGGCGATCCCGGTGCGCTCCGCCAGGCGGTGGGTGACCCGGTCCCCGAACTGGGCCGGTGCATTGATGCCGGTGCCCACCGCCGTGCCGCCAATCGCCAGTCGGTTGACCCGTGCGCGCGTGTCGCGAAGGCGTTCGACGTCCAGTTCCAGTTGCCGGCGCCAGCCGGACAGCTCCTGACTCATCCGCACCGGCATCGCGTCCATCAGATGGGTGCGTCCGGTCTTCACGATTGCGGTCAGTTCGCCCTCGCGCCGGGCGATGGTCGCAATGAGATGACGCAAGGCCGGCATCAGCTGCTTTTCCATCTGAACGGAGGCAGCCACATGCAGGGCGGTGGGGATGACATCATTGGAGCTTTGGGAACGGTTGACGTGATCGTTCGGGTGGACCGTCAAGGCATCACTCGAGGCCAGTCTTGCGATCACCTCGTTCATGTTCATGTTGCTGCTGGTCCCGGAACCCGTCTGATAAACATCTACCGGGAAGGCATCGGCATGCTCGCCGCTGACGATGCTCTCGGCGGCCGCGACGATCGCCCCGGCCACCTCGTCCGGGAGCTGGTCGAGCCCCTGGTTGGCCTCGGCGCAGGCGGCCTTTGTCTGGGCCAGGGCGCGAATGAAGGCCTGCGGCAGCGGCCGCCCGCTGATGTGGAAATTGTCCACAGCGCGCTGGGTCTGGGCGCCCCACAGGGCTTGCTCCGGGACCTCCACCGTCCCGAGACTGTCCTGTTCCTGACGCATTGCGGGCTTCGACATGCCTTCCTCCTGGTTTGCGCGTGGCGCGATGCTGTATTGCAGTTGAGCACCTTAGTATACTGCGCCGCCTGTCCCGAACCCGACCCCGGAATCCCCATGTCCCTGAGCCCGTTGTCCGCGATCAGCCCCGTCGATGGCCGCTATGCCCGGCATACCCGCGACCTGGCCCCCTACTTCTCCGAACAAGGTCTGATGCAGGCCCGCGTGCGGGTGGAGATCGCCTGGCTCAAGGCCCTGGCCGCCGAGCCCGCGATCCCCGAGGTCCCGGCGCTGACCGATACGGCCGGCGCCTTCCTCGACGAGATCGCGTTCAGTTTCGACGAAGTGGCCGGGGCGCGCGTGAAGGAGATCGAGGCCACGACGAATCACGACGTGAAGGCGATCGAGTACTACATCAAGGAACAGATGGCGGACCGCTCCGACCTGCAGAGCCAGATCGAGTTCGTGCACTTCGCCTGCACCTCCGAGGACATCAACAACCTCGCCTATGGCGTGATGGTCCGCGAGGCGCGCGACATGGTGATGCTGCCGGCCCTGGACGCCGTGCTCGCGCCGCTGCGCGAACTGTCCGGCCGCTTCGCCGAACAGCCCATGCTCGCGCGCACCCACGGCCAGCCCGCCTCCCCCACCACCATGGGCAAGGAACTGGCCAACGTGGTCGCGCGACTGGAGCGGCAGCGCGCCGAGATCGCCGGGGTGGCCTGCCTCGGCAAGATCAATGGCGCGGTGGGCAACTTCAACGCCCATTCCGTGGCCTACCCCGAAGTCGACTGGCCGTCCCTGTCGCGCCGCATGATCGAGAGTCTGGGCCTGGAACCGAACACCCATACGACCCAGATCGAGCCGCACGACTTCCTGGCGGAGCTGTTCCACGCCTTCATGCGCGCGAACACGATCCTTCTGGATGCGTCGCGCGACATCTGGGGCTACATCTCGCTGGGCTATTTCAAGCAGAAGGTGGTCGCCGGCGAAGTCGGCTCCTCGACCATGCCGCACAAGGTCAACCCGATCGATTTCGAGAACGCCGAGGGCAACCTGGGTCTGGCCAACGCCCTGTTCGACCACTTGGCGAGCAAGCTGCCCGTTTCGCGGTTCCAGCGCGACCTGACCGACTCCACCGTACTGCGCAACATCGGCCTGGCATTCGCCTGGTCGCTGATCGCCTACAAGGCGTTCGGCCGCGGCCTGGGCAAGCTGGAGATCGAGCCGGGACGCCTGGCAGAGGACCTGGACCAGAACTGGGAGGTCCTCGGCGAGGCCGTGCAGACCGTGATGCGCCGCTACGGCATCGAGTCGCCCTACGAGAAGCTCAAGGAACTGACCCGGGGTCAGCGCATCACCCCCGAGGGCCTGGCGGCGTTCATCGACGGCCTCGAGATCCCGGAAGAGGCCCGTGCCCGCCTGCGCGATCTGACGCCTGGCAGTTACACCGGGATCGCCGACCGACTCGCGCGCGAACTCTGATCCCGCGCGCGGCATGGGGGCCCCGGACCCGAACCAACCGCTCGCGCTACTCGGCGGCCTGACGCCCGCCGAATTCCTGCGCGACTACTGGCAACAGCGCCCGCTACTGGTGCGCGACGCGATTGCGGGTTTCGACAATCCGATCGAGCCCGATGACCTCGCCGGCCTGGCCACCGATCCAGACGCGGCCAGCCGGATCGTCAGCGGGCATGTCGACCGCCAGGACTGGGATGTCGAATACGGCCCCTTCGATACCGAGCGGCTGGGCGAGCTTCCTGAACGCGACTGGACCCTGCTGGTCACTGACGTGGAGCGCTTCTGGCCCGGTGGCCCGGATTTCCTCGCCCATTTCGATTTCATCCCGCGCTGGCGCCGGGACGACCTGATGATCTCCTATGCCCCGCCCGGCGGTTCCGTCGGGCCGCATGTGGATCAGTACGATGTGTTTTTGTTCCAGGCCGCGGGCCGGCGCCGCTGGCAGATCCAGGACCCGCCGGGATCGCTGGATTGCCATGATGATCTGCCACTGGCCATCCTGCGGGCGTTCGATCCCACCGAGACCTGGGAGCTGGGTCCCGGCGACCTGCTCTACCTGCCCCCCAACCTGCCGCATTACGGACTGTCGCTGGACGACCAGTGCATGACCTGGTCGGTAGGATTTCGCGCCCCGACCATCCTTGATGTCCTGACCGGGTTTCTCGAGGAACGCGCCAACGTGATCGGCGACCAGGCGCGCTTCGAGGATCCGGGTCGGCACCCGTCCGCGCACGCGGCGGAGCTTCCCGCCGCGGATCGCGAGGCGCTGCGCGAAGCCCTGCGCGCCCTGCTGGCGGCGGAGGATCACGACCTGGACGCCTATCTGGGGCGTTTCCTGACCCGCCCCGCCGGCAACGTCGAGCTCGCCCCGGGGGACCCGGAGCTGGCGGCCACTGCCGGCCCGGCAGATCGCTTTGCGATCCACCCCGGCGTCCGGCGTGCGTGGTTCCAGGGCCCCGATGGCCCGATCCTGTGCATCGCCGGAAACGACTATCCCGCACAGGCGGTCGCGGCGGACGTTCTCGAGGCCTTCTGCAGCGCGGAGACGCTCAGCATCGCGGAATGGGAGGAGGCAATCCCCATGATCCGACAGATCCTCGAGGATGGGCTCGAGGCCGGCTGGCTGGCACCGGACGACCCGCGCGAATAGTCACGCCGCGGCGACTCCGGGCTCTCAGGCTGCCCGGGGGAGACAGGCCTTCGCGGCCCGCTCGATCAGTGCCGGCCCGGCATCCGGGCGGTGGGCCCCCTCGGTCAGGATCCGCCGCCACTGGCGCGCGCCCGGCGCGCCGTGGAACAGGCCCAGGACATGCCGGGTCAGACGCGCCAGCGGCACGCCATCACGGCGCATCCCCTCCGCAATCCCCAGGATGCCCTCCAGGACCTCTTCGCGCGTCGGGTCGTCCCCGCCCCCGAAATACAGGCGGTCCACCACCGACAGGCTCCAGGGCTGGTGGTAGGCCAGCCGACCGAACATGACCCCGTCCACATGCTCCAGGTGCGCGCGCGCGGCGCCGACGTCGTCCAGTCCGCCGTTCAGGACAATCGTCAGGTCGGGGAACTCGGCCTTCAGCCGATAGACGCGCTGATAGTCCAGCGGGGGAACGTCGCGATTGTCCTTTGGACTGAGCCCCTGGAGCCAGGCCTTGCGCGCGTGCACCACGAAGTGGCGGCACCCGGCGGTGGCCACGCGTTCGACAAAGGCGTGCAGGTCGGCCTCCGAGTCCTGGTCGTCAATGCCGATGCGGTGCTTGACGGTGACGGGGACGTCAACGGACTGCTGCATGGCTGCGACGCACTCGGCCACCAGTCCCGGTTGTGCCATCAGGCAGGCCCCGAACGCGCCCGACTGCACACGGTCGGAGGGGCAACCCACGTTCAGGTTGATCTCGTCGTAGCCGCGATCCACCGCGATGCGGGCGGCCTGCGCCAGGGTGGCCGGATCGGAGCCGCCCAGCTGCAGCGCGATCGGGTGTTCCACCGGGGAGAACCCCAGCAACCGGTCGCGATCCCCATGGATGACCGCGTTGGCATGCACCATCTCGGTGTACAACAATGCCCGTCGTGTCAGCAGCCGATGGAACCGGCGACACCAGGTGTCCGTCCAGTCCATCATCGGCGCAACCGCAAACCGCGGGTCGGGAGCGTGGCCCGCGTCACCCATTCACAGAATCTCCATGCCGCGCAGGCGGCGCCCAAAAATCAGAAAGGATTGCCATCATGTCGGAAAGCGAAGTGCCTGAAACCTTTCGCGATAGTGTCTCACACATGGTCGACCGGGCCATGGGCTACCTCGATCTTCCCGAGGGGGCCCGGGAGGCCGTCAAGACCTGCGACTCGGTCATTCAGGTGAGCTTTCCGATCCGCTTTCGCGACCGCATCGAGGTGTTCAAGGGCTGGCGCGCGGTGCATTCCGCCCATCGCCTGCCGGCCAAGGGTGGCCTGCGGTTCTCCCCGACCATGGATCAGGATCACGCCGAGGCCCTGGCGGCCCTGATGACCTACAAATGCGCCATCGTGGATATCCCCTTCGGAGGGTCCAAGGGCGGCCTGCGCATCGATCCGCAGAAGTACAACGAATGGGAGATGGAGCGCATTACCCGACGGTTCGCCCACGAACTGATTCAACGCGACTACATCAGCCCGGCCCAGAATGTCCCCGCACCGGATGTGGGGACGTCCCAGCGCGAGATGGCCTGGATCATGGAGACCTATCGCGATCGCCACCCGGAGGACCTCGACCATGCCGCATCGGTGACCGGCAAGCCGGTCGAGCTGGGCGGCATACGCGGGCGCCTGGAGGCCACCGGGCGCGGTGTCCAGTACGCATTGCAGGCCTTTTTCCGCGAAGGCTCGGCGGCCCGCGAGGCCGGGTTCGAGGGCGGGCTGGGCGACCAGCGCATCATCATCCAGGGCTTCGGCAACGTGGGCTATTACGCCGCCCGCTTCCTGCAGGAGGACGATCACGCGAAGATTGTCGGTGTCATCAAGAGCGATGGCGGGGTGTATTCCGAGGACGGGATCGATATCGAGGCCCTGCACGACTACGTTCGCCGCAGCGGCACCATGGAGGGCTTCGCAGGGGTCGAGTTCGTGCGCGATGGCAACCGCATTATGGAACGCGAGTGCGACATCCTGATTCCGGCCGCCCTGGAAGGCGCGATCCATCGGGACAACGTCGACCAGATCCAGGCGCGCCTGATCGCCGAGGCGGCCAACGGTCCCTGCACCTGGGAGGCGGACCAGGCCCTGCGTGATCGCGGGGTCACGATCCTTCCGGATGTGTACGTCAACGCCGGCGGCGTCATCGTGTCCTACTTCGAGTGGGTGCGGAATCTGTCGCACATGCGCTTCGGGCGCCTGGAGCGCCGCTACGACCAGGCACAGGGCCAGCACATCGTCAGTGCCATCGAGATGATGACCAACGAGAGCGTCCCCGAATGGATTCGCGATGCCGTGGTGCGCGGGGCCGAGGAGATCGACCTGGTCCGCTCGGGCCTGGACGACGCCATGCGCGAGGCCTTCCGCGAGATGCACGAGGTCCGCGAGATGGAAAGCAATGGCGAGGTACTCGACTACCGCACCGCCGCCTATCTGATCGCCCTGCGCAAGATCATTCGCGCCCGCAGCGACCTGAGCCTGATCTGATTCCCGCGGGCCCCCGCCCTACCGCGCTTGCCCGTAGCGCGACTCCAACGCCGCGAACAGCGCCCTCAGGCCCATCGCCTCGCCGCCCTTGGGCCGCCCCGGGCGCGCGCGGTCGTTGAAGGCCATGATGTCGAAATGCATCCAGGTCGTGCCCTCGGGGACGAACTCCTTCAGGAACAGCGCGGCAGTAATCGCGCCGCCGTGGCCGCCGGTAGAGCTGTTCACGATGTCCGCCACGTCACTGTCCAGCATGTACCGATAGGGCGTATGCAGCGGCAACTGGCAGACCGGGTCATCCCATTCGCGCGCCGGCTCCACCAGCGCCCGCGCCCAGCCCTCGTCCTGGGTGAAGCAGGCGCTGATCTCCGTCCCGACGGCGACACGCGCCGCCCCGGTGAGGGTCGCGAAGTCCACCAGCAGGTCGGGATGGAAGGAACCCGCGCGGTCCAGCAGATCGGCCAGCACCAGGCGCCCCTCGGCATCCGTGTTGTCGATCTCGATCCGCTTGCCGTTGCGTGCGGTCAGCACATCGCCCGGGCGGAAGGCCCCGGCGCCGATGGCATTCTCCACGGCCCCGATCAGCACTGTCAGCCGCACCGGGAGCGCCTGCGCCATGATCAGGCGCGCAAGCCCCAGCACGATCGCCGCCCCGCCCATGTCCTTCTTCATCTGGCGCATGGAGTTGCCGGGCTTCAGGTTCAGGCCACCGGAATCGAAGCACACGCCCTTGCCCACCAGCACCAGCGACGGCGCGTCGGGCGCCCCCCAGGTCAGCTCGATCACCCGGGCCCCGTGGTCGCTGGCAGCCCCCACGGCATGGATACAGGGGAAATCCTGCTCCAGCTTGTCGCTGTCGCTGACCAGATGCAGGCTGCTGCCGAATTCCTCGGCCAGCTCCCGAGCCTTCAACGCCAGATTGGCCGGCATCATGTCGGCGGCCGGGGTATTGATCAGGTTGCGGGTCAGCCCGATGGACTCCACAAACGCGAGCACCCGCGCCTGATCCGCGTCTTCCGGCCACACCAGCCGCGGCGACCGATCCTGCGCCTCGCGGTAACGCTCGAAGCGATAACGTCCCAGGCCCCAGCCTATGGCCGCCAGGTTCTGGATCTCGGGGTTCAGGGAATCGATTTCCAGACGGTAATCCCCCGTTCCCAGGGTCTCTGCCGCTGCGGCCACCATCCAGATCGGAGTTTCCGCATCGAAGCCGGCCAGCACCGCCGCCAGCCCGCCCTCGGTATCCGGGATGCGCAGGGTTGCGCCCGGCTCCGCCTCGAACCCGGAGGCTTCCACCCATTTGCGCCAGCTCTCCGGCGCACTCTCCAGGCGGACCGGCAGCGACTCGCGGCTGACCGGGATCAGGGGAACGGCGGTGTCGGACGACGCAACAAAAACAGAATCCACGCGGCTTTCCTCGAAAACAATTCAAAGCCTTCATAATACCTGCCTTGTCGACCCTCCGGGGTCGTATTCCCCTAGCCTTACAGGATGTGACGATGACGCCAGCGCTGGAGATTCGCGGGCTCAAGAAGACCTACAAGAACGGATTCGAGGCACTCAAGGGCATCGACCTCGAGGTGGCCCCGGGCAGCTTCTTCGCCCTGCTGGGGCCCAACGGGGCCGGCAAGTCGACGACCATCGGGATCATTACCTCGCTGATCAACAAGACCGCCGGCACGGTCAAGGTCTTCGGCCATGACGTGGATACCGACCTGCAGGCAGTGAAGCGCTCCATCGGGCTGGTCCCGCAGGAGTTCAACTTCAACAATTTCGAGCCGATTGGCGAGATCGTGGTCAATCAGGCCGGGTACTACGGCATCCCCCGGCGCGAGGCCTGGAAGCGCTGCGAGCACTACCTGAAGGAGCTGGGGCTCTGGGAAAAGCGCAAGGACATGGCGCGCACGCTCTCCGGCGGCATGAAGCGCCGCCTGATGATCGCCCGCGCCCTGGTCCACGAACCGCGCCTACTGATTCTCGACGAACCCACCGCCGGGGTCGACATCGAGTTGCGGCGTTCGATGTGGGACTTTCTTACCCGTATCAACACCGACGGGCGCAGCATCATCCTGACCACGCACTACCTGGAAGAGGCGGAGACGCTGTGCCGCAACATCGCGATCATCGATGACGGTGCGATCATCGAGAACACCACGATGAAGCAGCTGCTGGCCAAGCTCGAGACCGAGACCATGGTGCTGGATCTCAGCGAGCCGCCACCCGGCATCCCGCTGGATTCCCCGATTGCCCTGCGTCAGGTGGACGAGATGACGCTGGAGGCCGATATCCGCAGCGGCCAGCACCTGAACGACCTGTTCCGGGTGCTGGATCAGGCCGGGATTCGCGTCCAGAGCATGCGCAACAAGGCCAATCGGCTGGAGGAACTCTTCATCCGCATGACCCGCCCCGGCCAGGACCCCAGCCATCTGACCCCCGGCGCCAGCGGGACCACCGAGCAGCCGGAGAATCAGGCATGAGCGACTCCCATCTGCGCGATTACTGGACCGCCTTCCGGACCATCGTCAGCAAGGAAGTGCTGCGCTTTGCCCGGATCTGGGTACAGACGGTCCTGCCCCCGGTCATTACCACGGCGCTGTACTTCATTATCTTCGGGGGGCTGATCGGCGAGCGCATCGGGGAGATGGAAGGCTACCGTTACATGGACTTCATCGTCCCGGGCCTGATCATGCTGGCGGTGATCACCAACAGCTATGCCAATGTGGTGTCGTCGTTCTTCGGCTCCAAGTTCCAGCGCCACATCGAGGAACTGCTGGTCTCGCCCATCCCCAACAGCGTGATCATTCTTGGGTTCGTCTTTGGCGGCGTGGCGCGGGGGCTAGCGGTCGGCGTGGCCGTACTGCTGGTCTCGCTGTTCTTCAGCCCACTCAGCATCCACAACCCCGGCGTCATGCTGATCATCGTGCTGATGACGTCCATCCTGTTTGCCCTCGCCGGGCTGATCAACGGCGTCTTCGCGCGCACCTTCGACGACATCGCCATCGTCCCGACCTTCATCCTGACGCCGCTGACCTATCTGGGCGGGGTGTTCTACTCGATCAGCCTGTTGCCGGAGTTCTGGCAGGGCGTGTCCATGCTGAACCCGATCCTCTACATGGTCGACGCCTTCCGTTACGGCAGCCTAGGCCATAGTGACTTCCCGATCGCCATGTCCTTCGCCATCATTGCCGGGTTCATTGCAGTCATGTACGGGGTTGCGTTGGTCCTGCTCAATCGGGGCGTAGGGATTCGATCCTGAGACGCGCAGGCCGCGAAACTCCGGGAGACCGCCTTCCGACGCTGTTTATTGCCCGAAAAAACGTGGTATAAAGCGGAAACTCTGCAGGGCAACGGCCATATGGGTAACAACAGAAAGACTTTGCATTTCTTTCTGGCGGGCACCGCCGGACTCACCATTCTGGTGGGCACCAGCCTGCTTCTCGCCTCCCAGCCCTCCGAGACGTCCCAACCGCTGAAAATCGGCGCCGGCAATCCCCTCCCCGCTTCCCAGCTCGCGCTCGCCCGTGGGGACCATCCGGCTGGCGGCGCGTCGATACGGACGGCGCATAGTGCCGCATTCGAGGGTGGCGCCCAGACCGTGGCTTTTGCCTCCGACCTGCCGGGCGAGCCCGCCCCGGATTACGACGACGCCACAATCGACCCGGACGCCGAGGCCCCGACGTCCTACGAGACCTTCGATCTCGACGGCGACTCCGATGTCGCCGCTGACGCCGCAGCCACGGACACCGACTGGTACACCCACACCCTGCAGAAAGGCGAACGTCTGACGGGCCTCTGGGAACGCGAATGGGAACTCCCGCTGGCGACCCTCTACCGCCTGCTGGACGACGACGACAACGCCTCGATCCTGAACCGTGTGCGCCCCGGCCAGGAGATCGAATGGCAGGTCGACGACGAGGGCTACCTGACTCGCCTGCGCCTGTGGACCGACCGGGCCAGCGGGCATGAGTGGGTCCGCGAGGCCGATGGCTGGGAGTTCGAACTCGGCGAAGTCGAGAACGGCCGCGAGGTCAGCCACCTGATCATTACGGCCGAGATTGATGGCAACATCGCCAACGCCTTGACCGAACGGGCGGATATCTCCGCGCGTTCGGCCAACGCCCTGGCCGTGCTGCTGGACCGCTACCTGCCGGTGCGCACCCACGCCCGTACCGGCGACCAGTTCACCCTGCTGGTCGAGCAGGAAACCCTGGTAGGCGACGACACCCCGCTCAACCTGCGTCTGCTGGCATTCGACTACGAAGGCGAGCGCATCGAGATCCGTGCGGCGCGCAACGTCAACGGGCGCTTCTACACCCCGGATGGCGAAAGCCTGCTGCCCCCATTCGATCGCCGCCCGTTCTCCGGCAACTATCGCATCAGCTCCAGCTTCAACCCGAACCGTCGTCACCCGGTGACCGGGCGCGTGGCCCCGCACCAGGGGACAGACTTCGCCATGCCAATCGGAACCCCGATCCAGGCACCCGCCGACGGTCGCGTAACCCGCGTCGAGAACCACCCGTATGCCGGTCGCTTCATCGTGATCGAGCACGGTCAAGGCTACTCCACCCGCTACCTGCATCTGGACCGCCAGCTGGTGCGCCCGGGTCAGACCGTCGAGCGGGGCGACCGCATCGCATTGTCCGGCAATACCGGTCGCAGTACCGGGCCGCATCTTCACTACGAGATCCACGTGAACAGCCGCCCCCAGAACCCGATGCGCGTGGAACTGCCGGAAAGCGACGCCCTGGAAGGCGACGAGCTCGACCGCTTCAAGTCCATCAGCCAGACCCTGCTGGCCCAGCTGGATAACGGACAACGCAATCAGCAGGTGGCGTTCACCCCGTTCGAAGAATTGGCCCGCTAACCTCCCATTACGGCCCGTCTCGCGCAATCGCGCCTGGCGGGCTGTGACGGTCCGGTCCTTGGCGACACCCTTGCTCTCCCCCCCCTTGCTCGACTGGGCACGCCTCGAATGGCGTGACGGACAGCCTTTCGCCGCCGACTACGGGGACGGCTACTTCGGCTCCAGCGATCCGCATGCCGAGGTGCGCGAGGTCTTCATCGAGGCCAACGACCTCGCCCGGCGCTTCCGCCAGTGTCAGCGCTTCGTGCTTGCCGAGACCGGCTTCGGGAGCGGGCTCAACCTCTTGCTGGCGCTGCAGGAGTGGCGACGCCACGCGCCCCCCGGCGCCTTCCTGTCTCTGTTGAGCCTCGAGGCCCACCCGCTCGCACCCGCCGACCTTGCGGCCCTGCACCAACGCCTGGGCCTCGACAATCCCGACGCCCGCCAGCTACGGGCCCAGTATCCACCACCGGTTCCCGGACTCCACCGAATCCAGTTCCCCGAGGCCAGGGCCGCGTTGACCCTGGGCCTGGGTGACGCCGCTCCACTTCTTGCACAGATCCGCGGCACCGTGGACGCCTGGTTCTTTGACGGGTTCGCGCCGCGCAGCAATCCCGCCCTGTGGAACACCGGGGTGTTCCGGCAAGTGGCGCGGCTTTCCGCGCCGGGTACTACATTCGGCACCTACACCGCAGCCGGTCAGGTTCGACGCGACCTGGAGAGCACGGGGTTCGAGGTACGCCGGGTGCCCGGTCATGGCCCGAAACGCGAGCGTCTCGTGGGGACCCTTCGGGACACCCAGTCGCCCGCGAAGTCACGGCCCCGCGACGTACCGCAACGTGTCGCCATCGTGGGGGCCGGGATTGCCGGGCTCAGCGCCGCCCATGCCCTGCAGGCGCGAGGCGTGGAGGTCACGGTCTTCGACCCGAACGGTGCCGGCGGTGGTGCCTCCGGCAACCCGGCCGCCGTCCTGCTACCGAACCTGCACCCCCGGGACGGGGAGCTGAATACCCTGGCACTCGCGGGGATGCGCCGTACCGGTTTCCTTGCCGGCCAGCTCGACCCGACCGGCGCATACGGTATCCGGCTGGCAACGGGCGTGGCCTTCCATGGCATCAGCGCCCACGGACGCAAGCGCGTGGAACGTCTGCTGAAAGCGGGTCCCGAACATGCGGCCCTGCTGTTCGACCCTGGCGGGCCGGGTTGCACCGCGGACCCTCACATCTACTACCCAGACGGTCTGGCGATCGACATGCGGGCCCTTTGCGAGGCTGTGGCCCACGACCTGCCACCCCTGCGCATGGAATCGGTACAGGCGCTGGAGCCGTCGTCCAACGCTGGTCCCGTGCAGGTCGAGAGCGACACCGGGTCTGAACCCTTCGACGCGGTCGTGGTGGCCACAGCCGCCGGCAGTGGCACCACCTTGTGCCCGGAACAGGCGGGTATCTCCACGGTGACCGGTCAGATGACGCGGGTCCGGGCGGCCTTCCCCGATTGGGGTGGCTTTGTGGCAACGGGTCAGGGGTATTGCATCCGGGGAGACAACGGCACCGCCTGGATTGGCGCGACCTATCGCCGCACGGAGGGCCCCGGGGCCGAAAATGAACAGTCCCCGCAGGCCGAGGATGATCAGACCAATCTGCGGCATCTTGCCTGGGTTCCAGGGCTACAGGATGCCCAGGCAGTCGAGATCCTCGCGCAGTGGACCGGGGAGCGCGCCGTGGTCCGCGATCGCCTGCCGCTCGTCGGGCGCAGCCGGCTGGATCCCGGTGGCCGTGTACTGTTGAGCCTGGCGCATGGCTCGCGCGGCCTGCTCTATGCCCCGCTGGCCGGCGAATGGCTGGCCGATCACCTGCTGGGTCTGATCGAGCCGCTCGAGGCACAAACCGCGGCTCGGTTCGCCCCGGCGCGTCACTCCGTGCCGGATTCCGGCGCCGCCTCCGACGCGTAGGCCACGTCGTTGCGTCCGGCCGCCTTGACGCGGTACATCGCGTGGTCCGCGGCCATCATCAGGTCCGCCAGGCGCTGACCATCTCGGGGGTAGAAGGCGACCCCGATACTGCACGATAGGGTCTCCTCCACCGGTTCCATATGGCCGGGGTGCAACTCGAATGGCTGCCGGAAAGCCGCCTGCAACCGTTCAATCAGTCCCCCGGCCTCCTCGCGTCGATTCAACGGCGCACTCAGCACGATGAACTCGTCCCCGCCCAGGCGCACCAGCAGGTCATCCGGACGCAGACTGGACGCAAGCCGTTGCGCCAGCTGGCGCAGGAGCTCGTCCCCTACGGCATGGCCGTACTGATCGTTCACCGGTTTGAAACGGTCCAGGTCAATGAACAGCAGCGCCAGTTGTCCCTCCTTGCGATCCGCGCGCGCCGCAAGCCGCGGAAATGCCCGATCCAGCGCCGCGCGATTCGCGGTTCCGGTTAACGGGTCCTCCCAGGCCAGGGCCTGCATGCGGTCTTCCAGCTGCTTGCGCTCGGTCACGTCCAGTGCGTGCCACACCACGGCCGACGAACCCTCGAACGGTGCGTCGATTGGGCGTACCCGCGCCTCGTACCAGCGGGTTGCCTCCATTGATGG
>SL_7KL_010_BRINEDRAFT_10000596_pt1 | contig 17106 bp, 16 predicted proteins | sample SodLak_010_BRINE_FD_10663 | JGI IMG/M metagenome (IMG submission 10663)
CCCGCCTCGACCCGCAATATCATGTCGTCTTCGAGGGTGGCGGCGAAGTGCGCGCAACGCCGGATCTGGAGCGCCTTGCGGCGGAAATCGCGCGGATGGCGCCGCAGGATGCGGCCAATGTCGAACGCTTCTTTTCGGAGAACCGCAAGAAGCTCGATCTCTTCCGCCCGATCCTCGAGCGCCCCTTCGGCAAGCCCACCGACGTGATCTCACCGGCAATGCTGCAGGCCCTGCCGATGCTGCGCCCGTTTTCCAGCGTCGACAAGGATCTGCGCCGCTATTTCTCCGACCCGCGCGTGCGGCTGGCATTCTCGTTCCAGACCAAATATCTGGGCATGTCGCCGTTCCAGTGCCCGAGCCTGTTCACGATCCTGAGCTTCCTCGAATACGAGCATGGCGTGTTCCACCCCATGGGCGGCTGCGGAGCGGTTTCGGAGGCGATGGCCAGGGTCGCAAGGCAACTCGGTGCCGATATCTGCCTCGGCACCGGGGTCGACCGGGTGATCTACGAGAATGACCGCGCCGTCGGCGTCGAGGTGAACGGGGAGACGATCGCCGCCGATGCGGTGGTGATCAACGGCGATTTCGGCCATGCGGCACGCAAGCTCATTCCGGAGCGGTACCGTCCGCGCTGGAAGGACAAGAAGATCGCGAAAGCGCGCATCTCCTGCTCGACCTTCATGATGTATCTCGGCATCGAAGGCGATGTCGGCGATCTCGAACACCATACGATCTACCTCTCGAAGGATTACGAGAAGAATATCCGCGACATCAGCGATTGCCGCATTCCACAGGATTTCTCCTTCTACGTACAGAATCCCGGCCGCACCGATCCGTCGATGTCACCGAAAGGCCATACCAGCCTGTATGTCCTGGTGCCGGTGCCCAATCTGCGCTCGGGGACCGACTGGGCAACATTCGCGCCGCAATTTCGTGCCATGACGCTGGAGCGGCTGAAGAAGCTCGGCCTCGATGATATCGAGGCGCGCATCCGCTTCGAGCGGGTGGTGACGCCGGCGGATTGGGAGAATGATTTCGGTGTGAACGAAGGCGCGACCTTCAACCTTGCGCATGATCTGGGCCAGATGCTCTACTTCCGCCCGCATAACCGCTTCGGGCACGGGGTCTATCTCGTCGGCGGCGGCACGCATCCCGGTTCCGGGCTGCCGGTGATCTACGAGGGCGCGCGCATCAGCGCCAAGCTCCTGCTCGAGGATCTGGCGGAACGCCGGGGCCGGGCGGGCACCGGCAAGGAACGCGTGATGACGGATCAAGCGCGCGCCGAAGCGGCAGAGTAACGGTGATCGGAAGGTATGGCATGCAGGGACGGATTTCGATTTCGACCGGGAGCATTGCAGGCATGGCAGGCGCGGCGGCCCTCGCGCTGGCAACGCTGATCGGCAGCGCCCTCGTCGCACCCGCCTCGGCGCAGAGCGGCGAGACGCGCACGGCGACGGTGACGGTGCGTGTCAGTGACGTCGAATCCGCCGAAGGTCAGGTCTATGTCGGGCTGTGTGATCGCGGTTTCTCGGAGGATCGCTGTCTGGACGGGCGCTTCCAGCCCGCGCGCCCCGGCACGATGAGCTTCACCTTCGAGAACGTGCCGGTGGGCATGTATGCGGTGGCGGCCTATCACGACATCAACATGAACGAGCGGATGGATTCGAATTTCATCGGCCTGCCGCGCGAGCCCTATGGCTTCTCGAATGATGTCGGTCGACGCGCGCCGCCGAATTTCTCGATGGCACAGGTGCCCGTCACCGCCCCGGCGACGACGATCGATGTGCGCCTGGCGCGGATGGGCGGCAGCTGAAGCTGCGATGCCGTCGCGCCTGCGGCATCGTACCGATGAACCGGCCCGACACGGGCCATGATGTGACGAGGAGTGCGCCGTGAGCGTATCGACGAAGACAGTGGCTGTGATCGGTGGTGGCCTCGGCGGGCTCGCATCCGCCTGCGTGCTCGGCGCGCGCGGCCACGAGGTGACGCTCTACGACAAGAACGACTGGGTCGGCGGCAAGGCGGCGGTGTTCAGCGAGGGCGGCTTTCGCTTCGATATGGGGCCGACCATCCTCACCGTCCCGCGCGTGCTGGAGCGGATCTTCGCCGAAGCCGGGCGTGACCTGAACGATTACCTCGATCTGCGCCGCCTCGACCCGCAATGGGGCTGCTTCTTCGATGACGGCACCCGCTTCGATCTCGCCGAGAATGTCGAGGAGATGGCGGTCGCCATGGACAAGTTCTCGCCCGGGCGCGGCAATGGCGAAGGCTATCGCAAGTTCCAGGCGATGTCGGAAAACCTGCACGGTGTCTCCGAGCGTTTCTTCTTCTGGAAGGCGGTGGAGGATCTGTTCGATACGATCGATGTGCGCGCCAATCTCAACCCCGACACCCTGCGCGACGTGATGAGCCTGCGCATGGGCAGGACGGTGGCCGGCACCATCCGCTCCCATGTCAAGGATGAGCGCCTCGCGCAGATGCTCGACCATTTCACGCAATATGTCGGCTCCAACCCCTATGGCTCCCCGGCAGTGCTCTGCGCCATCGCGCATATGCAGGCTGCCGAGGGGATCTGGTATCCGATGGGCGGCACCCGCGCCGTGGCGGAGGCGCTGGCCAAGCTCGCCGGCGAACTCGGCGCGACGCTCAGGCCATCGACAGAGATCACAGGCCTCGACATGGAAAACGGCGCGGTCAAGGGCGTGAAGCGCGCGGATGGCGGCGTCGAGCCCTTCGATTGCGTCGTCTCCAACATGGATTCGATCCGCACCTATCGCGAGCTCGTCGGCGGCGATATCGGGGCGCGCTATGACCGCAAGGGCTTCGAGCCGGCCTGTTCGGGCGTGGTGCTCTATCTCGGCCTGAACAAGCGCTACGACCACATCCTGCACCACGATTTCGTCTTCTCCCGCGATGCGCATGAGGAATTCGATCATATCTATAACAAAGGCGAGCCGGCGCCGGATCCGACCGCCTATCTCTGTGCACCGAGTTCCACAGATCCCTCCGTGGCACCCGAGGGCGGGGAAGCTTTGTACGTGCTGGTGCATACCCCCTATCTGCGCCCGCATCACGACTGGTCGCAGATGTTTCCGGCCTATCGCCAGGTGATCCTCGACAAGCTCAAGCGCACCGCCGGGATGGCGGATATCGAAGAGCGCATTGTGGTCGAGCGCCATCTCACGCCGCAGGACATCCACGACCGCTACAAGGTGCTCAACGGCGCGATCTACGGGCTCGCCAGCCATGGCCGCTTCCTCGGCGCCTTCAAGCCCGGCAACCGCTCGCGCGATGTGAAGGGGCTGTATCTCGCCGGCGGCGCGGCCCATCCCGGGCCGGGCATGCCGATGGTGATGATGTCGGGCTGGATCGCCGCCGATGCGCTCGACCAGGATGCGCGCGGGCCCGCTCTCCGGCAAGCGTCCTGAGGGCGTGATGGCGGCGGATGAAGCAACCCGCGCGCGGCTGGATCGCCTCGCCGCGCGGCTGCCGGAGGCCACGCGCCCGACCCGGCGCCGCAAGCCGCGCGTGGTCAATTTCTTCGTGCGCTATTTCGACCGCTATTTCCGCCGTCACATGAACGCCCTGCGCCTCGCGCAATGGGGCGCACCGCCCGATCTGCGCGATGACGCGCCGGTGGTGCTCTATACCAACCACCCCGCCTGGTGGGATGCGGCGATCTATATCCTGCTCGCGAACCGCCATTTCGGTGCGCGCGCAAACTACGCGCCGATCGATGCCGAGATGCTGGAGAAATACGGCTTCTTCGGGCGCATGGGCGCCTATGGCGTCGATCTCGAATCCCGCAAGGGCGCCCAGGATTTCCTCGCCGCGAGCGCGGATATCCTCGCCCATGACGACGCGGCGATCTGGGTCGCGGCGCAGGGGCGCTTCATGGATGTGCGTGCGCGTCCGCTCGGCCTCAAACCGGGGATCTCCCGCCTCGTGGAGATCGCACCGCATGCGCAATATGTCCCCGTCGCGATCGAATACGGCTTCTGGGAGCAGCGCGGCGGCGAGGCTTTCGTGGCGTATGGCGACGCGCTCTCGGGCGATGAACTCGCCGGCATGGAGCGCGAGGCGCGCCGGCTGCATCTCGAGGATGCGCTGACGCGGATCGCAGACCGGCTCAGCGAAGACGTGATCACCCGCGATCCGGCGCGCTTCGATGCGCTCATCGAAGGCAAGGCCGGTGTCGGCGGCATATTCGATTTCACCAAGCGGATTCTCGCCCGTCTCAAGGGCGAAAGCTATGATCCGGCGCATGGAAGGCGCGACAGATGATCGTCCTGAGCTATGTCGCGCTGACCCTCGCCGCCCTCTCGGCCCTGCTCGGTGCGCTGAACCTCCTGCTCCTGCGCAAACCCGCCAAGCACGATCCCGTCGGGCGCAAACCCGTCGGGCGCGATCTCGCCTCAGGCACGCAGGTCTCGATCCTGATCCCGGCCCGCAACGAGGAAGCCCATATCGGCGCAGCGGTGGAAGCGGCGCTGGAGAGCGTCGGCGTGCCGGTCGAGATCGTCGTCATGGATGACGGCTCGACCGATGCNACGCCGCNGATCGTCAGGGAGATCGCTGCGCGCGATAACCGCGTGCGCCTCGTAGCGGCCCCCGCCCTCCCCGCCGGCTGGACCGGCAAGGTGCATGCCTGNCATCGGCTCTCGGAAGAGGCGCGCGGCACGCATCTGCTCTTCATCGATGCGGATGTGCGCCTTGCCCCCGACGCCGCCGCGCTGATGGTCGCGCATGCGCAGGGCAAGGGCCAGGCCATGGTGAGCGGGGTGCCGCGCCAGATCACGCGCAGCCTCGGCGAAGTGCTCACCGTGCCGATGATCAACTTCCTGATGCTCGGCTACCTCCCCTTCATCGGCATGCGCCTGACGAAGAGCATCGGCTTCGGCGCAGCCTGCGGCCAACTGCTCATGGTGGAGCGCGAGGCCTATCGCAGCGTCGGCGGGCATGCGGCGATCCATGACAAGCTGCATGACGGCATCCAGCTCGCGCGCCTGTTTCGCCGCAACGGATACCGCACCGATGTCGTGGCCGGGCATGATCTGGCTTCGTGCCGGATGTATCGCGGCTTCGCCGAGAGCTGGGAGGGCTTCATCAAGAATGCCCATGAGGGTATGGCGACGCCGGTGCAGCTTCCGATCTGGACGATCCTGCTCGGCGGGGGCCACATTCTGCCGGTGATCCTCCTGCCCTTCGCGATCGCCGGCGCCGCGCCCCCGGGGGCGGTCCTGGCGGCCCTCGCCCTTTCTTTCGGCCTGCGTGCGGCGATCACCCTGCGCACCCGCGAGCGCTGGCTCGCGATCGCGCTCCACCCGGCCTGTATCGCCGTCGCGCTTTCGATCCAATGGGCCTCGCTTCTGCGCACAAGCCGGGGCCGTCCTGCGGGTTGGAAGGGGCGCGTCTATCCGGCAGAGTGAAGCCATGAGCCGATCCGCCGCCATCATCGCAACGAAAACTCATCGCGCAAAGACCCATCGCGACGAGAATTTTCCCGTCGCCTCGCATCTCATCGCCAAGCCCCTGCGGCGGGCGGTGCTGGCCTTCTACCGCTATGTCCGCGCGGCGGACGATATCGCCGATGACGGCGATCTTCCCAGTGCGGAAAAGCTTGCCCGTCTCGATGCCTTCGAGCGCGCGCTGGTCACCGGCGATGACAGCGAGCCCCTCGCTCTGGCGCTCCACGATGCCGATGCGCGCTTCGGCTGCGGCATCGAGGAAGCGTGCATGCTGCTCGACGCCTTTCGGCAGGATGCGGTGAAGGCGCGCTACGCGGATTGGGCCGAATTGCGCGATTATTGCCGCCGCTCTGCCGATCCGGTCGGGCGTTTTCTGCTGCGCCTGCACGGCGAGCACCGCCATCGCGACGGCGCACGGGCACAGGAAGCGGCGGATGCCTTATGCACCGCCTTGCAGATCCTCAACCACTTGCAGGATCTCGAAAAAGACCGCGCCGCCCTCGACCGCATCTACCTGCCCGTCCCCTGGCTCGATCTTGCCGGCGGCGAGGCCGCCTTCTTCGATCCCGCCAATGCCGGAAAGCGCCGCGCCGTGATCGATGCGGCGCTCGATCGCGTCGACCGGCTCATCGACGAAGCCCGCTTTCTCCCCGGCCGGGTGCGCAGCCGCCGGCTCGCGGCGGAGAGCGCGGTGACGCTGGAGCTCGCGGCGCGGCTCGCGGCCAGGCTGCGCCGGGGCGATCCCGTCATGACGCGGGTCGCTCTCGGCAAACCGGATTTCCTGCGCGCCAGCGGCAGCGCCCTCGCCCGCCTGCCCCGGCGCCGGCGCGACCCCGCCCCCGCCATCACCCGGCGGATCGTCGCCGCCTCGGGCTCCTCCTTCCGCATCGGCATGGCCGCCCTGCCGGGCGAGCGCCGCCGCGCGATCCACGCCGTCTATGCCTTCTGCCGCGTCATCGACGATATCGCCGATGGCTGCGCGCCGGTGGCGGAGAAGCGGGACTTTCTCGAAGCGTGGCGCCGCGAGATCGACGCGCTTCCCGATGCGCCCACCACCGCGATCGGGCGCGAACTCGCCCGCGCCATGCGCGCCCATGATCTGCCCCGCGAGGAGTTCCACGCCCTGCTCGACGGGATGGAGGCGGATGCGCAGCCCCGCGTGCGCATCGCGGATGATGCCGGTTTCGACCTCTATTGCCGCCGCGTCGCCGGCGCTGTCGGCGTGCTCTCGATCCGCATCTTCGGCGCCCCGCAAGCCCATGATTTCGCGCTGACGCTCGGGCGTACGCTGCAGATCGTCAACGTGCTGCGCGATGTCACCGACGATGCCGCGATGGAGCGCGTCTATGTGCCGCTCTCACGCCTTGCGGCGCATGGCCTGAGCGATGCGCCGGCGCGCGAACTCATCCGCGACCCGCGTTTCGGGCAAGTCTGCGCCGAGCTCGCCGGAGAGGCCGAGGCCGGTTTCGCGCAGGTGGATGCCATGCTGGAGGGGCTCGACCGGGCACGGCTGAAGCCTGCGATCCTGATGATGGAGGGCTACCGCGCGCTGTTTGCGCGCATGCGTGCGCGCGGCTTCGCCGANGGCGGCGAGCGCCTGCGGCTCGGCTGGCGCGACAAGCTCGCGCTCGCGGCCAGGGCCCTGCGCCGGGCGCCGTCATGAGAAGCACGCGCGGATGACCGGCCTCGTCCACATCGTCGGCGCCGGCATTGCCGGGCTCTCCGCTGCGGTTGCGGCGACAGAGGCGGGACGGGCCGTGCATCTCTACGAGGCCGCACCGCAGGCCGGCGGGCGCTGCCGCACGGTGACCGGCGCGGACGGGTTCACCCATGACAACGGCGCGCATGTGCTGCTCTCGGCCAACCGCGCCGCGCTCGGCCTGATCGATCGTATCGGCGCGCAGGATGGCTGGACCGAGCCGGAACCGCAGGGCCTGCCCGTCTATGATGCGCGCAAGAGGCGGCTTTCGCGCATCGGGCTCTCGCCCTGGTCCTGGATGGCGCGCGACAAGCGCCCGCCCGGCATGGCGCTCGCCGATCTGCCGCGCCTCGCACGCCTCGCCGCGCCGTTTGCCCCACCGTTTGCCCCACCGTTTGCCGATCGCCCGATCGGGCCATTGTTTGCGGGCAGCGCGCTGCATGATCAGTTGATCGAACCGCTCACCGTGGCCGTGCTCAACACCCCGGTATCGCGCGCCTCCTCGGCCCGGCTCGGGCGCGCCCTGCGACGGGTGATGCGCCCCGGCGGTGCCCGGCTGCTCGTCGCCCGCAACGGCCTCGGCCCCGATCTCGTCGATCCGGCCATCGCCTTTCTGGCGCAACGCGGCGCGCATCTGCGCACGGGGATGCGCCTGCGGGCGATGGAGGCGCAGGACGGCCGGGCCGGCGCCCTCGTCTTTACCGGGGAGACGATCCGGCTGAGCGGGGATGACCGCGTGATCCTCGCCCTGCCGCCCACCGAAATCGCCCGGCTTTTTCCGCAAATCACTGTGCCGGAAAGCTTTGAGCCGATCGTCAACGCGCATTTCGCCCTCGATCCGCCGCTCCCGGCCGAGGCCGTGCCGCGCTTCATCGGCCTCGTCGGCACGGTCTCCCAATGGGTTCTGGTGCGCGCCGATCATCTCTCGGTTACAGTCTCTGCGGCAGAAGATCGCATCGCGGACAATCCGGAGCGCCTGCTCGCGCGTATCGAAGCGGAGATCGCGCCCGCGCTCGCAGTGGCGGGCGTGTCGTGCAGGATCGGGGAGCGGCGTCGTCTGGTGAAGGAAAAGCGCGCGACCATGACGCAGGATGCCGGCGGCGCGGTGTATCGCCCGCGCCCGCCCCTGCGCGGGCTCGCCTTCGCCGGCGACTGGATCGGCCCGCTTCCCGCCACCATCGAGGCGGCAGTGCTTTCGGGGCGGGATGCGCTGGCGCAGATCACGAGGGAGCGCCCATGACGCGTCCGCTCACCGTCCTGCTGGCCAATCCCCGCGGCTTCTGCGCCGGGGTCGATCGCGCCATCGCGGCGGTGGAGGATCTGCGCGCGATGACGGAACGCCCGGTCTATGTCCGCCACGAAATCATCCACAATGCCCGCGTCGTCGACGACATGCGCCGGCGCGGCGTGCATTTCGTCGATGAAATCGCAGAGATCCCCGACGATGCCGTGACGGTCTTCTCCGCGCATGGCGTCTCGCGCGCGGTCGAGGACGAGGCGCAGGCGCGCGGGCTCGACGTGATCGACGCCACCTGCCCGCTGGTGCGGCGCGTCCATGTCGAGGGCCGCCGCCATGCCCGCGAGGGGCGCGCGGTGATCGTCATCGGCCATCGCGACCATGTCGAGGTCGAGGGTATTCTCGGCCAGATCGACGGCGAGATCCATGTCGTGGCGAGCCGCGCGGATGTGGCCGCGCTCACCGTGAGCGACCCGCAGCGCCTCGCCTATGTGACGCAGACGACGCTCTCCGTGGACGATACACGCGACATCATCGCGGCCCTGAGGGCGCGCTTTCCCGGGATCATCGGCCCCGATGTCAAGACGATCTGCTATGCGACGCAGAACCGCCAGGGCGCGGTGCGCATGCTCGCCGAGCGGGCCGAGCGCTTCATCGTCTGCGGCGCGCGCAACAGTTCCAATACCAACCGCCTGCGCGATGTCGCCCGCTTCCTCAACCGCCCGGCCCTCCTGGTTGAGGAAGCGCATGAGCTCGATGAGGATTTCATCGCGCAGGCCCAGACGATCGGCGTCACAGCCGGGGCCTCCGCGCCGGAGGTGATCGTGCAGGAGGTTCTGGAGAGGCTGGCCGGCTGGCGGCAACTGCATGTGGAAGAAGTGACGCTGACGCGTGAGACGACGCAATTCGCGCCGGTCGATCTCGGTGCCCTGCGACGCGATCCGGGGTGAGCGGTGATCCCGCAGCTTTTCCCTGCACGAAAAACTCATTCGCCGACACTCTTGCTGCGCAATGCGCGCGAGGCACTAAACTGGCGCGTGAATCGAAACCCTTGAGGCGAGGAAGAGCCCCATGTCCGAACTGAAATCACGCATCGCGCAGCGTATCGTCGCCGCGACGCTGAAAGCCGCCCGCGAAGCCTCGCTCCAGCCCGTCGCGGTCGCCGTCTATGATGCGCGCGGCGCCCTCAAGGCCTTCCAGGCCGAGGACGGCACCAGCCTCAAGCGCGGCGAGATCGCCATGGGCAAGGCCTATGGGGCGATCGCGCTGGGCGTCCCGTCACGCACGGTCGGCACCATGGCGGTGGATCGCCCGCATTTCATCGCGGCTGCGAGCCATATCGTCGACGGCCCCCTCGTGCCCGCACCCGGCGGTGTCCTCATCCGCGACAGGCGCGGCGCCCTCCTCGGCGCAGTCGGCGTCTCGGGCGATCTCTCCGACAAGGACGAAGCCGCAGCCCTGGCCGGCATCGCCGCCGTCAGCCTCACGGCGGATGCGGGGACCTGAGCGGGCGGAGATTGCGTGATCCGTCCGGCGCAAATGCGTCTTCCCCACAGGTGAGCCCCGGCCCAGTATGATGCGGTCGCCCATGGCGGCGGTATCGGGCGGGGCGAGGATGAGCGCGCAGGTTTCACGACCGGACGATCTGAACAAGGCCGTGCTCTACATGGTTCTCGCCGCATCGCTGATCCCGATGCTCAATGCGGGCGCCAAGTATCTCACCGAAGATTACAGCGTGCTCCAGATCACCTGGGCACGCTATGCCGGGCATTTCGTTTACATGCTGATGGTGTTCGTGCCCTATCGCGGGCTCGCGCTTTTGCGCTCGCAACAGATCCCGCTACAGCTCCTGCGCTCCAGCCTGCTGTGCATGGCGACGCTGATCTACATCACCGCGCTCGCCTTCGTGCCGCTGACCACTGCTGCGGCGATCAGCTTCACCGCCCCCTTCATCGTCACCGCTTTCGCCCCGTTCATTCTGGGCGAGCGGGTCAGCCTGCGGCGCTGGATCGCGATCACGGTGGGGTTTGCCGGCGCGCTGATCGTGATCAGGCCGGGAGAGGGCATGAATCTGGCCGCGCTCCTCGTCTTCGGCAGCGCCGCTTCCGCCGCTTTCTACCAGCTGCTCTCGCGCAAGCTCGCCGCCGGCGATCCGGCGGATACCTCGATCACCTATATCGCCGTGACGGGCTTCCTGCTCACCAGCCTGCCCCTGCCCTTCATCTGGCAGACGCCCGGAAGCACGCTCGACTGGTTGCTGTTTGCGAGCCTCGGCTTCTTCGGCGGGTTCGGCCATTATTTCCTGGTGCGCGCTTTTGAGGTTGCCCCCGCCCCCTTCGTCTCGCCCTTCAACTATCTCCAGCTCGCCGGGGCGGTGCTGCTGGGATGGGTGGTGTTCGGGCAACTGCCGGACCTGTTCGTCTGGCTCGGCTCGGCCATCATCATCGGCAGCGGCGTCTATATCCTCTATTCCGAGCGCGCGAAGGGCATCCCCGTACGCACCGGGCCGCTGCGCTGACCGGCGCAGGCCGCATGATCAGGCCTCCGCTTGTGCCGCCTGCTGACGCATGGCGTCGAGACGCGCCGAGAGCGCCGTCAGATCGCTGGTGAGCCGCTGCAATTCGCCCATATCCCAGCCATCCAGCAAGTGTGCGAAGGCGGGCGCAAAGGCCCGCTGCACCTCCTCCAGATGCCACAGCCCCTGCGCCGTGATGCGCACCGGGCGATTGCGCTGATCCACCGCATCCCGCGCGATCTCGACGAGACCCATGCCAGCGAATTTCTGCACGGCCTTGGTCGCGGCGGATTGGGTGAGATCGACCGCGCGGGCGATGTCGGAAACACGGGTCGGCCCGCCATGCCGGCCCAGATGCGCGAGCATGGCGAATTGCCCGTAGGTGAGCTGATGCGGCGCCAGCAGGCGCCCGATGAGAGCCGTGTAGAGCTGGCTCACGACGGCGAGTTGGCGACCGAATTCGGCCGACAATGCAGGGGGGAGATTTTCGGGCTTGATTTCCATTCCACGGAATGTAATATGTATTCCATGGAATGCAAATGGAGAAAACGATGTTGCACCATCTCTTCAAGCTGTCGCCCGGCGCGCATATCGCCGCCACCGGAATTGCCTTTGCCGGATTCATGGGCGCGCAGACCTGGCTCGATGCGAGTTACGCGGCCTCGGGCCACCCGGTCCATTATGCGGAAGGCCAGCTCGCCTTCAGCGCAGAGCGGGTCGAATATTTCTACGGCGTGATGCTCGATGCCGGCACGCTCGACATTTATGTGCGCACCCAGATCATCGATTTCGCCTTCATCGCCTCGGTGATGCTCCTCTCTGCCCTCATCGGCACGCTGGTGGCGCGCCTCGGCGGTGCCGGCAGCTTCGGCTATCGCGCCGGTATCGCGGCGGCGGTGATGGGGATCGCGGGGGCGAGCATGGATGTGATCGAGAATCTCGTCTCCTTCGTCATGCTGGCCGATCCGCAGGATATCTCACAGCCCGTTGCGGTGATCTATTCCGGCTTCGCCGCCGCGAAATTCGCACTGCTCAGCGCCGCCATGATCACGCTGAAGGTCGCGCTGCTCGCGGGATTGTTCCGGCGTGCGCGGCTGGCGATCGCGTGAACCACGCGCGCGCCGGCCCGATGCGGCAAAGGCGCAGACCGGTCTCGGTCATATGCAGGGTTCGAAGCGGGGATTGCTAAGACTGACTTAACGGAAACCGTGCTTGTTTTGCGCATGTTAAAGCAGTGACGCGAATCAGCTTCGGTTGATCGAACGATCAGAACTGCGCGATCAGGCCAGAACCCTGCGGAGCCGAAAATGGATGCCTTGATACCAGCCGGGACCGGCAGCAATGCCGCAAACCCCGATGCGATGCCCGCAACGCCGGACCGGTCGGAGGATGCACTGCCGGTCATGCGCTCCATCGTACGCCGGATGAACGGCTTCCTCTATCGCTGCCGCAACGATGCCGATTTCACCATGATGTTCATGGAGGGCGCGGTCGACCGTGTCACCGGCTACGATCGTGNCGCCTTCACCGGCCCCGAGAAGCGCTCCTATGCCGGCATCATCCATCCCGATGATGCGCAGACGGTCGACGCTGCCGTAGCGGCAGCGGTCGAGGCACGCGGCAACTGGGAAGTCGATTACCAGATCCAGCGCGCCGATGGCGGCGAACAATGGGTGCATGAGAGCGGGGGCGGCGTCTACGGGCGGGACGGGGCACTCTCGCATCTCGAGGGCGTCGTCATCGACGTCAACAGCAAGAAGACCCGCGAGCTGGAGAATTCCGCCGTGTTGCTGGAGCGCGTCGGGCAGACAAGCCAGGAGATCATCGCCAATACAGGCTCGATCCTGCGCATCCTGCACACCCTGCAATTGCTGGCGCTGAATGCGCGAATCGAGGCCGCGCGCGCCGGGGAATACGGGGCCGGCTTCACCGTCGTCGCGACGGAAATCAAGGCGCTCGCCGATGAGAGCGGCGTTTCGGCGGGCCGCATCACCAAGCTTTCGGAGGAACTCCAGGGCATCCTGCGCCAGAAGGCCTGATCGCAACGGAGCTTGGCGGGCTGCAAGGCGATCTGGCGGGGAACGCAAAAACGCGGATGTTCGTCGGTGCATTGATGCGGGAATCATTATAGCGTGCGCCTCAGGAAACCTCATGAGGCCCGGCAGCGTTCCTGATCTTCGACCGGGCCGCGTCCCGTGTCACCATTCGCTGCCTCTTCATGATCAGCCCCGCCACCTTTGCCGAGATCACAGGCATGACCCAGGATCAGGGTATCTTTCTCGCCATTCTGGTGGCGACCGTCACGTTGTTCATCTGGGGACGCTGGCGCCACGACATGGTCGCCGTNGCCGCGCTGCTGGCCTGTGTGGCGTTCGGCCTCGTCGANCGCGACACGGCCTTCGAGGGNTTCGGNCACCCGGCGGTGGTGACGGTNGCCTGCGTGCTGATCCTGTCGCGTGCCCTGCAGACATCCGGGGCCGTGGATGCGATCGCGCANCGNTTCATNCCNTCGGATTCCAGCTATTTCGTCACCCTCGCCGCGCTGACNACGCTNGGCGCGGTGCTGTCNGNNTTCATGAACAATGTCGGGGCGCTNGCNCTNCTGATGCCGATCGCCATCCAGATGGCCNCNAAGCANGGCATCTCGCCCGGCAAGGTGCTGATGCCGCTGTCCTTCGGCTCGATACTGGGCGGCATGACGACGCTGATCGGCACGCCGCCGAATCTGATCGTTGCGGGATTTCGCCGTGAGACGGGCGAGGGCAGCTTCACCATGTTCGATTTCACGCCGGTCGGTGTCACGGTCGCGCTGGCGGGACTGATTTTCCTGCTGATCTTCGGTCGCAAGCTGGTGCCCGAGCGTGGCGGCGGAACCACCGAGGGCTTCGAGACCGATGCCTATATGACAGAGGCGCGNGTCCCCTCGAAAGCAAAAGCCGTCGGCATGACGCTCAAGCAGATCGAGAANGAACTCGACGAGGTCGATGCCACCATCGTTGGCCTGATCCGCAACGAGGTGCGCATGCGCGCGCCCGACCCATGGCGGAAACTGCGCATCGACGACATCCTCGTCATCGAGGCCGAACCGGATTCGCTCGCAGGGGCGCTGTCGGCGCTGGAGCTCAAGCTCGAGGAAGACAAGCCGCGCGATCCCGATACACCCGAGGCCCGGGCAGACGAAGAAGAGGACGAAAACCGTGACGAGGAAGTCACGATAACGGAGATGGTGATCCTCCCCAATTCCTCGCTGATCGGGCGCTCCGCAGCCGATATCCACCTGCGCACGCGCTTTGCCATCAACATGCTCGCNGTCTCGCGCCAGGGCCAGCGCTCGCGGGCGCGACTGCGTACGCTGCGGCTCAAGGCGGGCGACGTGTTGCTGATGCAGGGCGCGCCGCAGCGCCTGTCCGATTTCGCGACCCAGTTCTCCCTCGTCCCGCTGGCCGAGCGCGCGGTGCGCATTCCCAATGCGCGCGAGGCGCTGATGGCGCTCGCGATCATGGGCGTGGCGATTGCCGCTGCCGCGTTCGGGCTGTTTCCCGCCGCGATCGCCTTCGCCTTCGGCGTTCTTGCAGTCATGGCCCTGCGGATCATTCCGCCGCGCAATGTCTACAACGCCGTCGACTGGCCCGTGATCGTCCTTCTCGGGGCGCTGATCCCCGTTGCCGGGGCGATGGCGACGACCGGCTCGGCCGAGCTGATCGCGCAGACCCTGCTCGATTGGGGCGGCAGTTCGAGCGATCTGGCGGCACTCGCGATCCTGCTTGTCCTGACGATGACGATATCGGCCTTCGTCAACAACGCGGCCACGGCTGCCGTGATGTGTCCGATCGCGATCAGCACGGCAAATTCCCTCGGAATCAGCGCGGACCCCCTGCTGATGGCGGTCGCAGTCGGCGCGTCCTGCGCCTTCATGACCCCGATCGGGCACCAGAACAACACCATCATCCTCGGCCCCGGCGGATTCCGTTTCGGCGATTACTGGCAGCTTGGACTGCCGCTCCAGGCCGTGGTCGTCGCCGTCGCCGTCCCCATGATTCCGCTGGTCTGGCCGTTTTGAGGCTTGCGTTCTTCTCGAATATGAGAAATATTCTCACTCATGAGAGAACGTGCATCATACATCACCATGGACAGCCGCATCGCCACACGGCTGCGGCAGCTGCGCCAGGCCAACAATCTGTCGCTTGAGCAGCTCGAAACCGCAAGCGGCGTGAGCCGCTCGACGCTCTCGCGCCTCGAAAAGGCGGAGACCAGCGCCACGGCGGAGACGCTCGGGCGGCTTTGCGCCGTGTTCGGCCTGCCCGTATCGCGGCTCCTGCAGGAGGTCGAAGGCACCCCCTCCCCGCATATCCCGCATGACGCGCAATCGGTCTGGCACGACCCGGCCACCGGCATGGTGCGGCGGGTGATCTCGCCGCCTGCGGAGGGGCTCACCGGCGAGATCATCGGCTGTACGCTGCCGGCGGGAACGGTGATCGCCTATCCGGCCCCGCCACGACCGGGGCTGGAGCATCACCTCCTCCTCCAGGAAGGGGCGCTGCGCGTCACGCTCGGCGACGAGGATCATCGTCTCGCACCCGGCGATTGCCTGCGTTACCGGCTGCGCGGTTCCAGCCGGTTCGAAACACCGCCGGATCGCGGCGCCACCTATCTGCTCTTCATGCTCTGAGGCTGCCCCATGACCAACGCGCCCATACCGCCCGCATCCGGGTTCGGTCTCACGCGGATCGAGGCTGCGGCGATGCCCGATGCGCTCGATGATCTCGCCGGGATCCTGCATGCCTGTGTCAACGACGGCGCCGCCGTCAGCTTCGTCCTGCCCTTCGGTTTCGAGGATGCCCTCGCCTTCTGGCGCGACAGCGTCCTGCCGCAGGTCGAAGCGGGCGCGACGATCCTGCTCGCGGCGCGCGACGACGCCGACGGGCGCCTCGTCGGCACCGTCCAGCTCGGCATCGACACGCCCCCGAACCAGCCCCATCGCGCCGATCTGAAGAAGCTGCTCGTGCATCCGCATGCGCGCCGGCGCGGCATCGCCCGGGCGCTGATCGCGCAACTGGAGGGAGAGGCGCTGGCCTGCGGGCGCAGCATGATCACCCTCGACACCCGCACCGGGGACGTGGCGGAGCCGCTTTATCGGGCAATGGGTTACGAAGCGGCAGGCATCATTCCGGCCTACAGCCTCGACGTCACCGGAACGCAGCTGGACGCCACGACGGTGCTCTACAAGTTTTTGAACATAAAGTAATTTTCCGTCGTTCTTGCTGCACCGCAGAAGAACGCCTGAATATGTGACGGCCTCCCGATTTCGCACAAGTCTTGTCGCACGTCCCGGCAACGCCTGAACAGTTTAACAGCAGACTGGCGTGAAATTTCGCTTGCGCAGAATTGATGCAATGTGCGAGCTTGCAAAAAAATACGTCAAACAGGGGACGTCGCCACATGCCAAGGCACAGTTTCTGGTCCGGCCTGGCCGTGATCGGATTTGCGTTGCTTGCTCTCAACTGGATCATCCCGAACTATGCGGGTGTCAATCCTTTCGCGCAGATGCCGCCGGATCTCGTGCCGCGCATCGCCTCCTGGATCATGCTGGTCAGCGGCAGCGTCGTGGTGATTCAGGCGACCGTGGAGATGGTCCGCGCGGGCCAGAAGCCGGTCGCGCTGGATATCGACTGGCCTGATCTCGGCTGGAAGTTGTGGCCCTTCGCCTATGTCGCAGTCGGGATCTGGTTCCTGACCTTCCTCAAGGTGACGTATGTCGGTGTGCCGCTGATTGCCGGCATGCTTTTCCTTCTCGAGGAACGGCGCTGGTACATCCTGCTCGGCTGCTCGGTCACGCCGGTGGTGCTGCTTTACTTCCTTTCGGTTTATCTGATGCGCGTCGGGGTGATCTGAGCCATGGATTTCGCAATTGTCGGCGCAGCCATCGGCGAAGCGCTTACCATTTCATCCTTCATCGGCATCGGCGGCGGCGTCCTGCTCGGATACATCATCGGCGTGATTCCGGGCCTGTCGCGCTCGGTGGCGATCGCCATCGCCATCCCGCTGACCTTCTACATGACGCCCTATATCGCGATCTCCTTCCTGATCGGGCTGTCGAAAGGCACGGCTGCCGGGAGTGCCGTTTCGGCCATTCTCCTGAACGCCCCTGGTGAGGCGTCATCGGCGGCGACCAGCCTCGACGGCTATC
>SL_7KL_010_BRINEDRAFT_10000597_pt1 | contig 17078 bp, 15 predicted proteins | sample SodLak_010_BRINE_FD_10663 | JGI IMG/M metagenome (IMG submission 10663)
GGAGCCGCAAGCTCGCCGTTCCCGTCCGTGCGGTCGTGTGCGTGTCGGACGGGCGAGGTGTGGCCGAACATGATGGCGTGGTCGTGTGCGGTAGGGGGCAGCTTCGGGCGGTATGGGGACAGCTCCCCCCGGTCCTCCCCGACCCTGAGGCCGCTCGGAAGCTGGCCGTCAGCCTCCCCCACGCCGCCGGAAAGACGGGGTGACGCCAGGTGGCTGGCCCCGGTGCGGTTGGCAGCTGCGCTGGAGGCCGGCGGGGTGCTCTCTCCGGCGTCGGGCGCCTGTCGGGAGGCAGGTGAGCTGGGTTTGTGCGCGAGACGTTGGCGTCGGGACAGGTCGCGCGGACGGTGATGGGTGTCCGGCGGTCCGACACTGCTGGTGCAGCCCGCGTTACCACTACCTGGAGGATCTCACTATGTTCGAGCGTCTGCTCTCACTGCGGCTGGCCGTGCTGACCACATTGCAGGTCGCGTCCGGCCGCCTTGTCCCTGCCGGTGCCCCTGCTCAGCGTAAGGGTGCCACCATGATCGAGTACATCCTGTTCGCCGCGTTCGGTGTTGCGGTCGCCATCGTCGTCTGGAACGTGGTGATGCCGGAAGCTGACAGCGTCTTGGAGCAGATCGCATGTCTGTTCGAAGCAGGCAGCGGCGGCATCGGGGGCGGTGCAAACTGTTGACCATCCCCCCTCTCGTTGACGCCGGCCTTCGGGCCGGCGTCAACGCGTGTGCGCGGACAACGCCGCCAGTACCCCCGCAAACGTCGGCTCGTCCCGCACCGGCAACCGCACCCCCGAACCCTCCAACACCAACCCGCCATCAGCACACACCTGCGCCAACCCACCCAGCTCCGGCAACTCCAACGCCGAACCGGCCACAAACACCAGCCCGGCATCCGCAGGGCCTACCGCCACCTCACCACTCACCGGGTTATAGAACCCCACCGCACCTGCAACCAACTCCCCGCCGGCATCCTCACGCAACAACGACGTGCGCATCAACGCATCATCCAACGCCGCGAACCGGGCGTCCCGCACTGCCTGCTCACCCAACCCCCCACCAACATGCACATCTATCCCCAACAGGTCCGCAACCTCATCACTGAACGGCTCAGGCACCGCAACCGGCGCAGACCCCAACAGCTCCCCCGCAGCAGAACGGACCAGCACCCACTCCACCCCGGCGTCAATCACCTGCTCATACACCACCGCCGCAAGATCAACAAGCACCACCCGATCACCACGCCGCATCAACATCACCTCCACCCCCAGCATCACGCACCCCGCCCCCCACGCACACCCAGCTGCTGGCCCACCTCCCCCGCCGGCGAACAGTCACGCCTGCCACCGAGGAGCGCGCATGCCCACCCCCCGCAGACACCGATGGAAACCCTACCTTACCGCCGTAGTCGCCACCGCCCTCGCCGCCCTCACACTCACCCTGTGGCTCCCCGAGAGCGGAAACGGCCCCGAAGAAACCACCCTCGACGCCATCCTCACCGACGCTCGAAACGGAACGTTCGACAAGGTCGTGCTCGACGATGCTGACAACAGCATCACCGGCTACCGAGACGACCAGGCCGTCGCCCGCGCCAACTACAACCTCGGCGCGATCCGCCACCTCACCGCAACCCTCGACGAAGCCGGGGTGGCCTTCACCGGGAACCCCCCCGGCAACAACACCATCAGCAACATCCTGCTGTCCTTCGGGCCGGTTCTTCTCATCATCATCGTCATCGCCATCCTCCTCCTCAGCCGCTACAGCGGAAACGGTGGCCTCTCCTCCTTCCTCACCACCAAAGTGGCCGAAGCCGACGTGCCCGACACCCGCCTCTCAGACGTCGCCGGCATCGACGAAGTGGTCGACGAGCTCCGCGAACTGGTCACCTACCTCAAAGCGCCCCAACGGTGGCAACAACTCGGCGCCACCCCACCCGCCGGCGTCCTCCTCGCCGGCCCCCCAGGCACCGGCAAAACCCTGCTCGCCCGGGCCGTCGCAGGAGAAGCTGGCGTCCCCTTCTACTCCCTGTCCGGCTCCCAGTTCGTTGAGATGTTCGTCGGCGTCGGCGCCCGCCGGATCCGAGACGTGTTCGCCGCCGCCGGCGACGCCGAACGCTCCATCATCTTCATCGACGAACTTGACGCCATCGGCAAAACCCGCGCCAGTGGACCGAACATCGGCGCGACCGAAGAACGAGAGAACGCCCTCAACGAACTCCTCGTCCAACTCGACGGGTTCTCCGCCCGCACCGGCGTGCTCGTCATCGCCGCCACCAACCGCCCCGACGTGCTCGACCCGGCACTCACCCGACCCAAACGTTTCGACCGGCAGATCACCGTCCCCCCACCAGATCGCGACGGGCGCCTGCGCATCCTCACCCTCCACGCCGCAGGGAAACAGGTGGCAGACACCACCGACTTCGACAAATTGACCCGCCGCACCGCCGGATTCACCGGCGCACAACTCGAGAACCTCATCAACGAAGCGGCACGCCAAGCCGCCCGCGAAAACGCTACCGAGATCACCGACGACCACCTCGACGCCGCACTCGCCACTCTCGCACTCGGACGGGAACGCCGCAGCGCCGCCGTATTGGAACACGACCGCCACATCACCGCCGTCCACGAAGCCGGCCACACCCTCGCCGCACTCACCTGTCCCGACATCGACGACCCCGTCCACGTCTCGATCGTGCCGCGCGGCCCCTCCGGGGGGCAGACCTGGCTTCAGCAGCCCGACGGCAACTACCTCACCAAACCCGCAGCTGAACAGCGCCTGACCGTCGCCCTCGCCGGACGAGCCGCCGAAGAGCACGTCTTCACCAGCCACTACACCCAAGGTGCGGCACACGACCTGAAAGCCGCCACCGACCTGGCAACCAGCATGGTCGCCGAATGGGGGATGTCACCACTTGGTCCCACCTACATCCCCGAAGACGCCCGCCGGATCGGACCCGCCGCCGACCAGCTTCAGACCGCCATCAACACCATGCTCGCCACAGCACTCGACGACGCCCGGACACTGCTCGAACATCACGCCGACACGTTCGGCCAGCTCGTCACCCTGCTCCTCGAACGGGAAACGCTCACCGGTAGCGAACTCCGCGCCCAGCTCCCCCTCGACCGCAACAGCTGACCCCCGCCCACCACCCGTAGCAGCTAGGAACCAGTCAACCTCCGAACACCCTTCCTGCGAGGTTCTCTGCCCGGACAGCCGCCGGGGTTCGGGTGGGGTGGTGCGCCGGAACATGGGAGGGCAGGTCCAGGGGGCGGAGCAGGGCGGCGTGACGCCGGTGGCGGGAAGGGCGCTCCTCGCCCCGAACCATCCGTTGGATCGACAGCTGGGACACCGCCAGGTCGCCAACATGGATGAACACCACCGGCTCACCGGTCCGATACACAACAACCGCAGGATGGAGGGAGCCACGCAGAGCGACGATCCGGAACTGGAGGGCACCCATCGCCTCCGAGGAGGCGGGCAGATGCGGAGCCCAGTAGGTCATCTCACCGCGAAACAGTTCGATGCCAGCTCGGACCAGCTCCGGCTCCTCATACATCGGTGCGAACAACGACACCGGCAGCTGCCGGTTCGCCGGGAGAGACACCAGCAGCTCCAGCTCCTCACACACCAAAAACCCGGCCATCGTGCCGACCGGCACCGGGAATGACTCGCAGGCCCGGACGGTCTGCTGCCTCCCATCAGGAAGGCGGAGGATGTCACCCAGCTTCACCTCCGCGAACGGCGGGCAGCTGGCGGCAGGTGCGGTGTCATACATACAGGTCTCCTGGTGCGAGCGGCAGCTATCTGCACGGTCGGTGCTGGCTGCACCATCCCAAGATGAACCGGCGACCGAGAGAGGCCGATGGCGACCCGCTACAACCCGACCCCCGACCTGGTCAACGTGCCTGCCGGCCCAGACGAGATCGAAGCGATCGTCGCCGAGGACGGCAAACCGCTCACTGACCGCCGCAAGATCGTGCACTTCCTCAAACGTGTCCACCTGCACATGAAAACCCAGCAGCAGACGTTGAACAAGTTCCACACCGACCTTGCCGAGATCCAGCGGCAGGCGGCAGCGAACCGCGGTGTGTCAGGGAACCTAGATCCACGGAAAGCAGCAGCGTTTCTTCCTCCACAAGAACTCGTCACCCTCGCCAAACCACACCTTGGGGCGATGGTCGATCAGGTGAACCAGGTGCGTGCCGACAGCGAACGGGAACACCGCGCCCTTCTCACCCGCGTCAACCGCCTACACCTGGTCATCGAAGGGCTGCTGGAGCGGACCAACCTCGACCCGGAGGCACGCCGCCAGCTGCGCAACGCACTCACCGCCCTCCCCGAACCGGGCGAGGTCCCCGACACCGCCCCGCTCCCACACCCCGACACACCCGCACCCGGCACACCACCGGCACACAACCCTCCCGGACCGTCTGCCCCTGCAGGCAGCGGCGGCAGGGCAGAAACTGCCGGCCACCCCCACCAGCCCACACCGCCCGACGAGCGGGAAACCGGTGGCAAACCGCCAGCACGCCCCAACAGTGGCCTCGACGGCCTGTTCAGTTGACCCCCGGGAGCAGCGATGACCACCCCCCAGCCTGACCTTGCCACCGCCCTCCACAGGCGCGCCCTCACCGTCCCCACCCCGGCGCTCCAGACGCTGGTGTGGGGGCATCCAGGCCGCTGTGCAACGATCAGCGAATACGCCCAGCAGGCCGGCATCTCGACCGAACAGGTCCTGGATGAACTTGGGCCGTTCCTCGAAGACGGCAGCGTTGATCTTGACGTTGTCGGCGGCGAACTGTTCGTCCATACCGCCCCCGCAGGGCGGCCCGCCCCCCACGCACTGTTCAGCGCCCCCGCCAACCTGTGGGAACGGCTCCGGGACCAGACCGAACCCGCCCTCGCCTACACCCAGTGGCGACTCATCCGACAGATGGAACGGGCCGGCTGGCGTGTAGAAACTGACCCGAAACAGGTGACCGCCGGGCTCGGCCCCCTTCCCACACCGCCCCACCTCGGCATCTACGTGCGGCACACACTCGTACCCCTTCTGCCGTTCCCGACAGCTGCGGCCCTGACCGCACCTGACGGGCTCCTGACAACACTGGAACATGCCGGTGCGGCCGCAGCAGCGGTTGCCTGTGACAACGGCGCGCTCAGCGCAACGGTCACCGCTGCCCGCAGCTGGATGCTGTCACGCCAGCTCCTCCCGACGGTGAGCGTGCTGGTCGTCGAGTCGCCACGGTTCGCCCCCACCATCCTCCGACCGACCGACTCGTCCATCACCCCCATCAGCATCACCCACGCCGTTGCGGACCACAGATTGGAAGCACCGCAGCGCACCCCGGCGCTCCCCACAGACCGACGCTGACCGGTAGACGACGAGAAGGAGGCGGGCCGAACGGCCCGCCTCCAGCGTTTCGGTCAGTCAAGCCGCGATCGGCACCGACGCAGGGTCGAACGTGGCAGCAGGCTTGGGCTGCTGCTTCCCGCGCAACTCGGCGAGCTCCGCGTCAGACAACGCATCCCGTTCGTCGTAGGTCCAGCAGATGTCGGCATCAACCGAACTTGGCACCGTCGGAGCGAACCGCTCGAACGCGTCGATCATCAACACCGTCATCCGGTCGGCAACCTCGAGCGCGAACTCCTCGGGCACCTCGGCAACGATCGAGTCGTGCACCGTGCACACCAGCCAGGCGCCGGGATACTCGTCCAACATGTCTGCGATGTCAGCGATCGCCGCTTCGACGATGTCGCCGACCCCGCCCTGGACGCCGTGGTTCCGGAACCGGTTCCGATGCCCCATGACCACATCACGATACGCATCTGCCAGCAGCTTGTGCTGCACCTCGGCCGGCGCGGAGGAGAGGACGAACTTCACGAACTGGTAGAGCACGTCCTTGTCAGCCAGCCGCCGTTTCAACGCATCCCGAGACAAGGGCTGGAGACGGCTTCCCCGGCCCGGACGGGACAGGGTGAGGCCGTGTTCCTGGGCGAACTGCTCACGCAGCTGTGCCCGCATCGTCCCGGACTTGCCGGTCCCCAACGTCGTTGCCAGGGAAGTGAGTATCGAGGTGGTCGGCAGCTGGTAGTAGCGCAGCCGGCCAGACACCGTCGCCGAGGCGAACCCCACCGGCGTGGTCGGGCGGGAGACGCCCGCGTCCTGCTCCTCACCGGTCAACGCTTGGAGTACGATGGCGCCATCGAACCGCTGTGCCCAGGCGACCAGCTCTTCGAACTGCGCTCTGAGCGTGTCACGGTCCCCATCCCCGCCGTCCTCTGGCAGGTGGAACGCCCGCAGGTCGCGTCCAGCGTCCAGCAGCTCCACGATCTTGTCTGCAAAATCGTCCGGACCGGGCTTGTAGGGCAGATCGGTGAGTTCCCGACCCACCTCTGTCAGGTCGCGGTGCACGTTCCACAGCTCGAAGGTCGCTTTCCAATCGCACGCCACCGGGTTATTCGCGATCTGCGCGATCTGCTCGTCACGCCCCTGCAGGTAGGCGGCAAGGCCCGGGTGGGCCTTGGCGTGCTTCTCCAGATGTTCTTTGGCTACATCCGGGGTGGTGATTGTGCCCCGCTCGGTCAACCCCAACGCCAACGCGCGAGGTCCCTGGCCGTAGTTGATGCCGAAGTTCACACCCTTGGCGGCCTTGCGGTTATCGCCCTCTGCAGAACCGAACATCTTCAGTGCGGTGGACCCGTGCGGGTCCGCCGCAACCCCATGGGCCGCCTGGAGCCGTTCGGCGAGCGCGTCAACGTCCAGGTCTGCGTATCTGCCCAGATCAGCGCCGCCGGCCCTCATCTGTGAGGCAACCAGCTTCCACCTGTCCGCACCACTGTCGGCGGTCAGCCCGCCGGTGTTGAACGGGACGGCACGCGCAGCGAGCCGTTTGAGATGGAACGGTTCAGCGACCGACTCGTCGCCAGCCAGATACGCCACCAGAGCGATCTCGGCGGACGAGTAGTCCGCCTGGACGATCAGCTTGCCCGGGTCGGGCGTGAAGAACGGCTTGGTGAACTTCGGCTGGTTCTGCATATTGGGGTCTTTGGAAGACCAACGTCCGGTCTCGGTACCCAGCTGGGTGAAGGTGCCGTGGATGCGGTGCCTGCCGGTGGTCGGATCGACCTTGGCGAACTCCGCGAACGTCTCGTCCGAGAAGTTCTTCAGCACCTGGGCCCACTTGCGGTACTCCAGCAGCTGGCTGACCAGCTCGTTGCCCGTCTGGTTCACGATCAGGGTCAACGTCTGGCTGTCAGCGGACTCGTGATCTCCGAGCTTGCGTTCCCCGCCACCGGACCGTGCCCAGGAGGGCAGGAACACCGGGTCGTACCAGGCGAAGAACTCGCGGAGGTCCTCCTCGGCGTAGGTGTTGAGTGCCTCGAGCACCTGGGCGGGACTGTCAGGGTTGAACGGCGGGCGGAGCCGGCTGGACCCGGTGTTGCCCAGATCCAACGTCCCTCTCCCCCGGCCGCACAGCTGCGCCATGCGGGCCAAGGCCGCGTATCCCTGCGCTCTTCGACGTCGAAGAGCGCTTCGGTGTAGCGGTCCAACTCGAACCCGATGCCACGCAGCTGCATGACCATCCGGCCACGTGATGCGCGCCACTCCAACTCGTTCGCGGTTTCCTGGCCGGAGGCGGCGATCGCCTCCTCCAACGGTGTCGCGAGATCGACGGTGACAACCGCGTCAAGACCGGCGTAGCTGATCTGCTCGTCGCTCAGGTCGGAGTGGCTGTCGTAGGACACCTGGGTGGTGCCCTTCCCGCCGATCTCGACGCCGAGGTACTGCCGGGCGGCCACCGCAAGTCCGCGGTAGTACGCACCGGTCTTGCCGTTGCGCAGCAGCAGGTCGGTGTACAGCAGGTCGCGAACGTCCTGTAGCCACACACCTTCACGCGCCAGTACGTAGTAGTCGAAGTCGATGTTCCAGACGTAGGCCGGGAGCTGCACCAACAGGGGTGCGATCTCGGTGACGTCGACATCTCGCATGTCGAGGACCAGCGCCCGGGTGAACCGGCTGCCATCCTCGACTGTTGCGGACCCTGCGACCTGGATGGTGCGCAGCGGCCCCGGGTTCTTGACCGTGTACTCCAGCTTCGACGAATCGGTCTCGGTGTCGAGACCAACCTTGAAGTCGTCGTAGCGTCCAGCAGCCTCCACGAACCGCGCGAGCGCGGCCACGGCAGAGGCAGTGTCTGTATGGAGGTCTACCTCAACCTCGCGGTCCCCTACCGGGACAGCGAGTGTGCGCGTCGCCACGGATACTCCTTCTGTTGGCGATGGTTCCTCGGTGCACCGTGAGGGCAGGCCGTGGGTGTGCAACCGCAGGTCCGGGACCGTGCAGCACCTTCTGGTGGCGCCACAGGCGGCACGTGACGACCGTTCATGCACCGTCACCTGTTGGCAGCTGCCGGCCGCGCCCACCGTGAGGGCAAACGATGAAGGAGTCGGAGTGCCTGACACCCCACCCCCACAAGGGGCCAACCGTGAACGTGCCGACGCGGCACGTGTCCGCTACGCGTGGGCGTTCCAGCTGCTCGGCCTCGTGGCGATGAAGCGCCAAGGAGATCGTGAGGTCCCCGCCGGCGTGTTCTGCCCAGACAGCCGATGCCGCCAGAACACCCCGCACGTCAAGGTCTTCGGCGGAGAGGACGCCACCCCCGGCTGGACGTGCGTGAAGTGCAGGGCCCACGACAGCCACCGGATCTGCCCAACCTGCCGAACCCGTTACCGTCCGGTGAAGGACGGTGATAGGAAACGGCCGGTCCGCACATGTACGGGCCGGACCGACCGCCCCCACGATGAGACACGGACGGTGATGCTCGACGCGATCGGGCTGCTGCAGGTGTTCGGCGACCTGTCGTTCACCGACGCGGTCTCCCGCCTGCTTGGCGAACACACCGATGGGTTCGAACCACCTGAACCGGTCGACCTCACCCTCGCAGGCTCCTCACTTGCCGAGGTCCCCGAAGAGGTGATCGCCACCTACGAGTACGCCCGGACCGCTCCGGGCGCGTCCATCGACGCTGCCGGGGAGCACTATGCCCGCTGGGGTCACGACCCGGACGTCATCGCCAACATCGGCTTCTTCCAGGTCACCGACCCGAACACCTGGTGGCAGGCGATGGAAGCCGAGTTCGGCGTCGAACTGCTCGTGCGGGCAGGCTGGATCAAAGACCGCGGAGAGAGCAAATCCCCACGGCGCCGATACTGGCGAACCGTGTCGGAACGGCATGCCATCGTCGAGATGCAATACCGGCAAGGCCGCCCCCGCACCTTCCAGGTGCGTGCCAGCGCCCAACTCGAAGAAGAGATCGGCGCTGCCAAAGACCGACTGACCGCGCAACTGGGACGCCCCCCGAAATACGGTGAGCTCCACGAGAAAGTCCCCCCGAAAACGATGAACGCCGTCGGCATCGCCGAACAGCCCGGGTTCGGGGAGGCGCTCCTCGAGTGGTACGCCGCAGAACACCCCGGCGCCACCGTCGCCCTCGTGGAAGGCGGGAAGGACTACGCTGCCGGACGCACCCTCGGACTTCCCGTCTGTGCGGTTGCAGGCACCGGCGCCGCCATCAGCGACGAAGCGCTGGAAGCGCTCCGGCAACTGCAGCTGGCCATCTGCTTCGACGGAGACGGTGAAGGAATCAAAAACGCCGAAGAGCGAGCCGAACTGTTCGAACTGCTCGACGTCCCGGTTACCGGCACCCACCGGTCCTCCTGCCTCGCAGCCACGTGGCGATACCCGGCCCAGGAACGGCTGTTCCACCTCGATGAACTCCTCCAGAAGGAGTGCCGCTGCTCGACCACCATCGACGGGCAGCGACAACCTGCCGAACCGGACGGTCTCGACCTGACCGACTGCCTCTCACTGCTGGTCGAACGAGCCCTGTGGCCCCCGCAACCGACACCATGAACTGACACCGACGCAGCGCCGGCACCCGCCGGCGCTGCGTTGCTGTGTCGCGCCCCGTCGCTGCCCCACCCTTCTGGTGACAAGGAGCAGCTGATGACCACCCTCCCGTTCCCGTTCGTCGCACCCGTGCGGGGCATCTCCAACTACCGCCGCGCCGCAGCGACAGTCACCGATGGTGAACCGGTACGATGTGTCCATGAACCGGACAACGCCCACGACCCCAACGCCTTCCGCATCGCCCGTCACGATGGTGCAACGGTCGGCTACCTCCCACGCAACCTCGCGTCCCGCGCTGCGGCAGCCGGCCACACCAAGTTGGACGGGACGGTGGTTGAAGTGCTCGGCGACCCCGGCGGAGTGGTCCAGCCCGCACACCGGTCCGGGAGACAGCGAGATGGCACCGGCCAGGGAGGAGTCGGTCCGCACCAGCACCGGCGTCGTCCTCGGCACGCTACTGGGAGCAACCGACCGTCTCGTCCGGGTCCAACGCCCCGACGGGACAGCGGTTACCTATCCACGCCGCGTCCTCGACGAACGCACGGTCGGTACCCCACCCTGACACCCCAGGCAGGGATGCCGCCCAAGGCAGAAACGGTGAGACACAGCGATGGGGACGGCACAGTGCCGTCCCCATCGAAGACGTTTCTCAGTTCCGCGGGCGAGATCCCGCGGTAGCAGTCATCGCCGCCGCCACCGGCGGGCGCAACCCACCGTCCAACAGGTCATGGTGCAGCAGATAGCCGCCAACCGCCGCATAGGCCCCGTTCATCCAGGTGGGCAACAGGTTCCCAGCCCGCCCAGCGGCCGGGAGTGGCACGGTCACACCGCCGGTGCGGTAAGCGGTAGTCGCAGGGACGTCTACCAGCAGCGTGGCGGTCTCCCCCTCAGGTCGGACCAGCAGCTTCGCAGCCGAATGGCCGGTTCCCCGCAGCGAACGAGCTGCCGACTTTCGGATCGCGACCAACCCGCCAAGCAGTGCCGCAGGCAAGAACGCAGGTGCGAGTAGCAGCACCTGGGAGGTGGTCTTCCCCCCGGACCTCCCACGCATGGACAGCGAGAACTGGTGCGAGCCGTCCAGCGCTGTTCCTGCAAGCCGGATCCCGGCCCGCACCCATGTGCGCCGCTGCTCATCGAAACTGCATGCTACCGCTTCGGGTGGCACCGGAAGTGATAGTCCCAGTGTGCTGCCGTCCGACAGCCAGCTCACCGGGACCCGGGCACCAGGCCGCAGCTTCTCGTTCCGAAACGCCTGCCCGCGAGCAACTGAGCCTCGCACCGCCGTCGTGTTTTCCCTCTTTGTCGACACAACCGATCCTTCGGTCGTGGATGCCGGACCTGAGGCCCGGCAGCGGCACGGCGTGCCGCCTCCAACACGCCTCGACGCCCAACCGGAACCGGTATCCACCATCTGGGGGGTTTTCCCGCAGGCTCCGGCCCACCCCCNGTTGCCCCCGGGTCCGCTGCCCGCACGGTGTCGTGCATGCAGCGAACGAACCGTCCCACGGTCAGCTGGCGGGACTACACCGTCGAGACCGGATACCGACCGCAGATCGCGCGCGACATCGCTCGGAGCGCGGCTGCTTGCCGTGCAGCGGTGCGGCTCACCCCCTTCCGTCAGGCGAACGTCACCCACCTCTCCCAAGCCGTCGCCGCCGGACTCGCTGCCGCCCGGAGCCCCGGCCCGTGTGAACTGGTCGTGCTCGACAGCCTCGTCGGTGCGCTGGAACTGATCGCCGAAGCCCACCTTGCTGCGGCAGAGGAAGACGTGGGAGCCGCGCTCGGCGTCGCCGAACCGGTCCCCGTCCGCGACACCGACGCACAGCTCCAGGCGCTGCAGGCCGGCACCGGAGCGACCCCTGCTGACAGNGGGGACCCGGTCGCCGCACTCCTCACCACCTACCCCTCCTCCCCCACCGTCCAGGCGGTCACGACCGCGCGCCGCTGGGTCACGTTCCAGAGGCAGCTGGCGGACGGGACGGTGTATGGGGCGCTTCTCACCTCCTACCTGCGGGGCAGCCCACGGCCTGGGACCGCTTCCCGGACCGCGGTGGAAGAGACTGCACGGACCGCGTCGCACAGCGGACTTGATGGGGCCGCACTCGCCGACGCGGCCGTGCGGTTCGAAAGCCTCAAGCACTACCGGCTCGTGTGGCTGCGGGTCGACCGGACCGTCGCTGCAGGCACCTATGACGACGTGCATCCCGATGACCTGTTCAGCCACGGTTATCTCGGATTGCTGCGGGCGCTGCACCGCTACGACCCCGAACGAGAAGCGTTCTCCACCTATGCGATGTATCGGATCAACGGGGCGATCCGCGACGGGATGCGGGCCGAGTCTCCGATCCCCAAACGTGCATCCACGCAGCTGCGGAAGGTCAACAACGCCGTTGAAGCGCTCACTCAGCGACTGCAGCGCACCCCCACACCCTCAGAGGTGTCCCACGCGGTCGACCTGTCGCTGGCCAAGCTCGAAGAGCTGCAACGGCTCCATGCACCCCGTCCCCTTACCCCACCAGATGACGACAGCGAGGAACCGGTCCGCAACCCCACCGTCCACCTGGTAGACCACGGGTCTGACCCGAGCTCGCTGGTAGAGGACCGTGTGCTCGCAGATGCGCTGCGGACGGCAGTGTCGGAACTGCCGAGCCAGCAGCGGGCAGCAGTTGAGCTGCTCGTGCTCGAGGAGTGCACCCTCACCGAAGCTTCCCGCCGGTCGGGGATGACCACCAGCGTGCTCCGCCGTGCCAAACGAGAAGCGCTGGGTGAATTGCGCACCTCACTCGAACAGTGGCAGTGACGTACGCAACGCATCAGCTAGTGCCGCCACCGGCCCACCATCGCCCCCTCCGCCCAGATCCTCGGCAGCCCGCTCCAACACCTCTGCAACGTCAGCGGCGGGCAGCAGACAGCCGGCCTGGGCCGCCACCTGCCGCACCTCTCCCAGCAGGTGGGGCGGCAGCGCCAGAGACGAGGGTGGGGTGGAGCTGCGGCCGGCGGGGAGGGGGCGGCCTGCGGCACGGTGCAACAGTTGGGCGTAGGCGGTGGCAACTGTCCGCCCACGGCGCCCCAGCACACCGAGGGTGTCTCCATCCACCACCCACAGCAGCAGCTCAACCCCGACCACCGCAGCGGCCGCGTCTACCGGGTCGAGACGTTCGAAAGGTGTGAGGAGGACACCGCTGGCAGCCGCATGCGCCCGCAGCGGTGCGACTGCGGTCTGCAGATCGTCCACCGGTGCGCCATACCGGGTCGCCTCGCGTATCTCCATGCCCGCAGTGTCGGACCCGGGGCGGCCACACCCCGGTCAGTTGCGAGGACACCGCCTTGACAAACCGTCGGATGTGCGCACCGGTCCAGTGCGCAGGGCCGTTCCTGCACAACCCTCTTGTGGATGCCTACAACTCCGAGTAGCCGCCCGGTCTACCTCACCCGAGAAGGTGAGTTCATCCGTCTTGCGTTCCAACGGGACGAGACGCTGATCAACCGGGCACGGAAGCTGCCCTACGCCCGTTTTGATACCGCATCCCGCACATGGCTGACCTACCTGTGCGCCCAGACGTTGGAGCTGCTCCGGGCGTGGCATTACGAAGGGCTGGTCGTCAACCATCCCGACACCCTCCTCGCCCCCGACGAAGTGCCCGACATGTGCCGGGAGGCGCTGGTACGCCCTGGGGGTCGGGCCCGCCCGTTCGTGGTGCATACCGCGTGGCGGGACGACCGGCTGTGGAGCCGGCTGACGGCGGTGACCACCGCCGAATACTCCAAGAAGCAGCAGGCGTTGACGTATGCGCCCCAGGCTGCCGTCGCCCTTGGGGAACTGGTCGATGCCGGCGTTCTCGACGACCCCGAACAGCTGCTCACCCCCGCACCGCTGACCGTGGCGTTCGACGCGCGCGATGGCAGGTTCAAGCTACGCACCCAGGAAGGCGGCAACGAGCCGCGCCGTCAGGCACAAGCGGCGTTCGACCACTACTTCCCCGCTCGGGATCCGGTCGCCGGGTGGCGGTCCCAAGGCCTCCAGGTCGCGTTCACCGACCCGCTATCTGAACAGGTGTATCGCGGGGAACTGTCGCGTGCTGCCGGCGGATTCCAACCAGAGGGTCTGCTGCTCGATCTGTTCCCGTTCCAACGTGCTGCCGTCGGCTACCTGACCGCCCGCAGCGGCGGAGTTGTCGCCGACCAGCCCGGGTTGGGTAAGACCGCGACCGGGATCGCGACTGCCCACGAACTTCTGGCCAACCGCCAGTCAGGTGAACGTGTCGTCGTGATCTGCCCCGCCGGGGTGCGCAGCCACTGGGAGAGGGAGATCGTCCGGTTCACCGGCGACGAACACATCGTTGTCATCGACGGTGACAAGTCGCAGCGTCGCAGCGGTTACGAGGCGGCAACCGAAGCGCGCTGGGTCATCGTCCACTTCGACGTGCTGCGTCGCGAGTGGGACCTGGCCCAGATCACCCCGGCAGCCAAGGGGGCGATCCTACTCGTCGATGAAGCCCACCGGATCCGCAACCACACGACGAACACCTCCCAAGCGGTCCGCAAACTCGGGAAGGCAGCTGTGGCCCGGGTGGCTCTGACGGGAACACCGATCGAGAACGCCCCCGACGAGTTCTACTGGGTCCTCTCCTTCGCCCACCCAGGCGTCCTGGGCCGCTGGGGCGAGTTCGCCGAACGTTACATGTATCCCGGCCGCTTCGGCGGTTTCGAAGGTGCCCGCAACCTCACAGACCTAGCCCGCAGGGCCGCCCCCCACTTCCTTCGCAGGCTGAAAACCGATGTGGCGCAGCATCTGCCCCCGCTGCGGGTGCAGCACCTGCCTCTCAACGTAACCGAAGCAGCCTACAGCTCCCTGCTCCGGCGGGTCCACCAGCAAGCCCGCGACGAGTTAGAACAAAGCGCACAGCGGCGGGACGGCAACCAGGCGCTCGGCTATGTGCACGGCTGGGACGAGGTCTCCTCTGCAGCGGAGATGACCGCCGTTGGGATGCTGCGCATGCTGTGCTCCTCCCCCGAGCTGCTGCACCGCAGCGACTCCCCCGCTGCCCGCACCCTGGTAGACGCCGGCCTGGTGCCCCGTTCGGACGGCCCGAAGGTCGAACAGCTGCGGGCGTTCGTCGCCGAGCTGCGGGCAGCGGGGGAACGGGTGGTGATCTTCTCCGCGTTCAAGACGATGGTGGATCTACTCGCCGAACGGTTCGAAGAGGACGGTGTGCCGTTCGTGACGTACACCGGCGACACCGGCCGGGCGGCACGAGATGAGGCAACCGAACGGTTCACCGACCCGGAAGAGGACGTGACCGCGTTTTTGTGCACCGATGCGGCCGCTGAAGGTTTGAACCTGGGACGCACCTGCTCGACGCTGGTGAACGTCGACCTTCCCTACACCGCCACCCGGCTCGAGCAACGTTCGAACCGTATCCACCGGGTCGATGGCACCGGGGACCGCTACCTGGTCATCAACCTGACGTTGCGCGGCACGATCGAAGAAGGCATCTGGCAGCGGGTGTCGCACAAAGCGTCGTTGATGGACCAGGTGTTCAACGAGACCGGGGCCGGTGACCGCACCGCCGGGGTGACCGCAGCACCGGAGGTCACCCTCGATTCGTTGCTTGAAGCGGTCGTGGGGCCCAAGACTGCACCGCAGCTTCCGCTGACCGACGCGGGAGCGGCGTGAGATGTCGGTTGTGCGCACAGCAGCGGGTAGCCGTCCGACACTGGGCGAGAACCCCCCATCTGGTGGGTACCCGTCCGCGTCGCCGCAACGTACCGTGACCACCTCTACACGCTGTGGTGTCACTGCCGTGCACCACACTGCCCCGACGTCCACTGCCCCGCCCGTTTCCGACCAGTGAGGTCCACCCTGTGAGTGCCCGCGAGCCCCGCCAGCAGAACGTCGATTACGCGGTCCGGAACCGCGAGCTGTTCTACGAACGGCAGGCGTTGCGTGAAGGACTTGACGATGTGGTGTCCACCCTTGCCGCCGGTGATGCGTCATCAGAGGAGCGTGTCCGGCTCCGCGCCCGGCGCCGCCGCCTGGAACGGGCGCTGAACGACAAGAATGAGGAGATCTTCGAGTTCAACTTCGGTCTGGTCCGCTCGTATGTGGGGAAGTTCTCCCGCCGGTCGTCGCCGGAGGACCGGCAGGACCTGGAAGCGGCAGGACGTCTCGGTCTGGCGAACGCGATCGAAACCTACGATCCAGACCGCAGCTCGTTCGCCGTGTGGGCGTTCAAGCCCATCAAACGGCAGGTGCTTCGTGCTGTGCGTGACCTGGAGCATCAGGTGCTCCAGCCGGGCGACTTCGAGAAGCGAAAGGCGGTGCAGGACGCGGTCCGTGAGCTGCGAGGCGACGACCAGATGTTCGAACCCTCTGATGAGGATGTTGCGATGGTGTCCGACCTGACGTTGAAGCAGGTGCGACGCATCCGGAACGCACCAGCGCTGACCAGCTGGTCGGCGCCGGTCGGCGACCACGACTCGGACGGCGAGCTGGGAGATCTACTTCCTGACGAGACACAGGATGTGGAGAACGAAGTACTGACCGCGATGTCGGTGTCGGCAGTGATCCGGTATGGCCTGCCGGCACTTGACCAGCGGGAACATCACGTCATCACCCGACGCTGGGGGCTCGATGGTGAGCCCCGCCAGCGGCTCGCATCGATCGGGGAAGCGTTCGGCTTGTCGCGCGAAGCGGTCCGCCAGATCGAGACGAAAGCCCTCAGCAAGCTCGGGCACCCGATCGTCTACCACCGCATCGTCCGCAGCGGCCGCTAACCCCCGACCCGACGCAGCAGACACACCAGCGACGCAGGGCAGCTGTCAGCGGGCATGTCGGTAGACGCAGCCGAAATGTCAGTGTCGCTGCCCTCCCGTCCCCGGCGGGCCGCCACCTCCAGCAGGTTTCCGGGGCAAGGGATCGGCGGAGGCGGTGGAACACGCCGGCTACGGGGCGGGCGCAGGACCGTTCCGCGCCCACCGACCTATGTCGACAGCAGCCGGATCCGCACACCCAGCAGCACATACAAACCCGCAGCAGGCGCGCTCACCTGCCGCACCGCCCGGAGGCGTGCAACCACGGCCGGCAGCCGGCCCGCAGCCGGCATAAACCTGACCCCACACCAGCCAGAAGCCGGTACCAGTCGGCTCGCACCCCAGGAACCGTCCCCCACCCC
>SL_7KL_010_BRINEDRAFT_10000598_pt1 | contig 17070 bp, 14 predicted proteins | sample SodLak_010_BRINE_FD_10663 | JGI IMG/M metagenome (IMG submission 10663)
CGGCGGGTCAGCTCCGCTTCCAGCACCCGGTGGTAGACGGCGGCCGCCCCGGTCTTCGCAGCAAGCAGCGGCCGGCCGTCCAGCGCCCGCCATCTGCCGTCCACGCTGGTGCGGGCCCGGTTGAGGATCACGCAGTGGGTGTGCAGCTGCATGTCCCCGTCACGCGAGGTCCACTCGTTCATCCGCGCCACGACCAGCCCGTCAGCATCCAGCACCTTCACGCCATTGCGGCCGGCACGGACGAACGCCGCGTGTTCTTCGAGGTAGGCGAGGCCGGCGTCGACCGCGGCGACCTGCGCCGCCCAGACCTGCTCCTGGATGTGCCGGTCCCCGGCCGCCCACAGCAGCGACACGCTCTTCACCGGCGAGAACGTCGCATCCCACGCCGCCACCGACACCCCCGACCCGGCACGGGCCACCTCCTGCTGCGCCTCCCACCGCTCGAACGGGTCGGCGATCTGCTCGATCTTGGCCATCCGGTCCGCACGCGCTTCTGCCGCGTCCTCCTGGGTCCGGAACCGCCGTCCCAGGTACCCGCCATCCGGCTTGGCGCCCTTCGAGTACAGCGGGACGAACTGCCGGCGTTCCACCTCACCATCCAGCCCCAGCACCTCGGCACCGCCACCCCACCACGACGACCCCGGCGCCGACAGCCCCTCCGCGACCGCGACGTCCCCGTCGGGCGAGGAGTGTTCGGGCAGGTAGTAGTCGGCCAGGCCGCGGCGGGTCTGGTTGAGGTAGTAGTCCACCGCCCCACGCCCGGCCAGGATCTTCTTCACGCTCAGCATCACGCCCCCACCCGGACGTGCCCTCGACCCGGCTGGATCAGGTGATGCATCGGTGTGTCTCCGTTGCCGTCCTGTTCAGGGACTGACACCCCAAGCACCTGAACCGTGACAGCCGACATGCCGGATGTCCGGTCGGCGCACACGCCGTGCGCCAGGTTGTCCACAGCGTCGTGCCGGTTCGAGGTGACCGGGACGGGGCGTGCAGGGATGCTGCGTGCAGGTGTCCGGCGAACAGGAGGCGCGACGATGGATGCACGCACCACGACGGGACAGGCCGACTTGCAGGCCGACACGGATGGTCAGCTGGAGGGGCTCGCCGAACGGTTCGACGATCATCTCGGCTGGGCGTACCGGTTCGGGATGGTCGACAACTGGGAGGTGTTCCGCTGCGAGCTCCACGCCGCGCTCACGTTCGCCCTGCGGCTTGATGGGGAAGAGGTCGACCCGGAGGACCTCGTCGCGGTGGCCCGGCTCGGTCATCAGCACCGCGACCTCGAGCTGCTCCTCGAGCAGGCCCGAGCTACCGCTGATCCGATCGGGGACTGGCGTGGCTGCTATGAGGCGATCTGGGAGCTGGCCGGACGGGCCGGCCTGATCGCAACCACGCCCGGCACTCCTGCCCCGTCCGGACGCGCCGAGCCGGCCGAGCCGATCGATGGGATCCCGGACCGGATGCTGGACTGGATGCTGCGCACCATGTTCCTCCGCGACCTCACGGAGGTCGCCCGGACGGCACCGCTCGGCAACTGGTCCCGGCTCGCCCCCGTGCTTCAGCGCCAGCTGACCGGCACCTGGGCGCTGGAGACCCGCTGGACCGACCGGACCGATCGCGAGCACCGGCAGCACGTAGCAACACGTCGGCAACAGCTCCAGCTGTTGCTGGCAACAGCCCGGCAACACTTCGACCCGGCATCAGACTGGGAGTCGTTCCGCGAGTACCTGTGGCTCGGCCGCAGCCGTGTCACCATGGGGTGAACCCCTACTGGTGAGCACCGTAGGGCTGGTCGGGAGTCGATCGCAGGTGTGAGCTGTCGGATGGCGACGGAGTACGACAGCGGCCGCGATCAGCAGGGGCGGGTTCGTGGCGTCCGTGTTCACCGGGCTAGGCCGTGACAGCCCGGTCTGCATGGTGCGGTCTACGGTGTCGCATCGCCTTGCCGGCGAGGTGTGGGCGGCGGCCCGCAGCGTTGACCGTGATGCCTACATGTCGTTCCAGTCGATCCCATGGGCGGTAATTCAGTTCTTCGCGGCAGGGTCTGCGTCCGGCTGCGCCGCGGTGTCACGCAGGTCTGGCAGCCTGCTACTCGGGTGGAGCGACACACGGCAGCGGAGACGCGGATTCGCACCGTTCGGGCAGTGGAGCCAGCAGCGGTGCTGCTGGTGGCGTGCGGCACACCGGACGGCACGCCGGCTGCTGGGGCTGCGGACCAACCGCCTGCTGCTGCCGAGGCCGTCGATCCCGAACCGGACCCTGAACCGGAACCCGAGCGCGACCTGGAGCCGGATGACGGTGATGGCAGCGGCACGGCGGCCGCGGCGTGCAGGGAGCTGGAGGTGCACTTCATCGAAGTCGGCCAGGACGACGCGACCCTGCTCGTTCACGACGACGCCACGATGCTGGTCGACACCGGGGACTGGCAGCGCTCCGACGTGGTCGGCTACCAGAACCATGTCGGTGTCGACGAGTTCGACATCGTGGCGATCACCTACCTGCATGCGGACCACATCGGCCAGTTCGACCGGGTCATGGACACTGTCGACGTCGCCGAGTTGTATTGGCCCGGGACCGTCACCACGTCGCAGACGTTCGAGCCTGCCGTGGATGCGCTTGAGGCGTCCGACGCCGACTATGCCGAACCGCGCGCCGGGGACACGACCACGGTCGAGCCGTTGCAGGTCGACATCGTCGGTCCCGACGACGACGCCGACTTCTCCGACGTGCAGGACGCGGGGCTGTCGCTGCGCGTCACCTACGGCGACAGCAGCTTCCTGTTCACCGGCGACATCGAAGCGGCCTCCGAACCCCGCATGGTGTCAGGGTGGGCCGACCAGACCGTCGCGGAGGTCTACCAGGTCGGCCACCACGGCTCCGACACCTCGAGCACCCCACCACTGGTTGACCTGCTGGCCGGCCGGATGCAGGTCGCGGTCGGGTCGGTGGGCACCCTGAACTCCTACGGCCGCTCTCTCCGGTGTCGCCCGGGCGAGTTGCCGGAGTTCGAGCAGCCGTCCTCGGACCCGCTGGCGCTGCTCGCCACCTGGGTGGCGACGGCTCAGGAGGCCGGAGTCCGTGAGCCGAAGGCGCTCGCACTGGCCACCAGCGACCGGGACGGGTGCCTCTCGAGCCGGATCGTGCTGGTCAAGGAGAGCACCGTCGACGGCATCGTGTTCGGCACCTCCCGGCGGAGTCGCGAGGAACAGAACGTCGACCAGCAGCCCCGTGCGGCCGGGACGCTGTACTGGCGTGAGACCCTGCAGCAGGTCAGGCGTGCCGGCGCGGTGCGCCCGCTGCCGGACAGGACCTCCGATGCCGTCTTCGTCGCGTGTCCCCGCGAGGCACAGGCCACCGCCTGGTCCTCGCACCAGAGCCAGCCACTGCGGGACGAGGCCTCCCTGCGCCGGCGGACGGCTGCACTGGTCGACGGCGACGATCCGCTGGGCCGCCTCGTCGACTGAGGCGCCCATGTGCTGGTCTTCGACGAGATCGAGTTCTGGACCGGGCGGCTCGACCGGCTGCATCGGCGGCTGGCCTACTGGGCCGTCGACGGGCGCTGGCGGGCCCGACGGCTCCAACCTTGACCTGCCCGGCCGCGACTCGGTGATGGCATCTCGAGCCGCTCATCGCGCATGGTTGGTACCGGTCAGCGACGGCTCGTGCCGAGCACGTGTGCCGCGGCTACGACATCCTGCAGCGCCGTGCCCTGCGACTCGTAGAGGACCACCTGCCCTTCAGAACGACCCGCCGCGGGCGCGCCGGCAAGTGGGCTCGCGCTCGACGCCACGACCGTGGCGAGATCCTCGACGCGGGCCCAGTCGAGGACGCCAGCGTCTGCCGCGGCGATCAGGTCCCCGCACTCGGTCGGCGCGCCCTCGGGATCGTCGGTGATGATCCTGGTGGCGGCCGCCACGACGTCCGCGCCGATCTCCACCCGGTCCCGCTTGGTCGAGCCCAGGGCCGCAACCAGGACCGGTCGCGTCAGTGCCGAGGCCGGGAAGAGTGCGTCACGCGAGGAGGTGAGCGTCAGCACCAGGTCGGCATCCTTGACGGCTGCCGCGGGGTCCGAGGCTACGACCACCGGGAGCCCGAGGGAGCGTGCGTGTGTGATGGCGGTGTCCCGTGACGTCACGGTGCGGCCCACCACCCGTACCTGCTCAAGGTGGTCGCACTCGCGGGCGAGCATGTCGAGGTGCCCGGCGCACTGGCGACCCGTCCCGATCACCGCCACCACCGAGGGCCTGGCCGGGGCCAGGGCGCGGATGGCCACCGCGGTCGTCGCCGGGGTCCGCGCCCGGGTGAGGGCATCGCCGTCGATGACCGCGAGCGGGTGCCCATCCAGGTCGAACAGCACCGTGACGAAGGAGAAGACGCCGCCCGTGGTGGCATAGACCTTGCCGCCTGAGATCCGGCCCGGTGGCCACGTGGCCGCCAGCGCGGACACCAGGGCCCCGTCGGCTGCTGCCCGCACCCGGACGGTGCTGGCGGCCCGGCCGGCAGCCAGGTCGGTGAGAGCCGACTCCAGGTCCGCGGTCAACCGGTCGTGGTCGATGGCGGAGGCCGCCTCGGTGTCGGTGATGAACCGCATGGCCGGGAGCTCCTGTTCAGTGTCGGGACGTCATCGGGGTCGTGGTCGACGCGATCAGTGGGAGTACCGCCCCGAGGGCGAACACCGCAGCGACGGTGAGCCACGCCCCCCGGTACCCGGCCGGGCTCGCGATCACGGTCCCCATCAGCAGGGGGCCAGGGACGAAGCCGCCGAAGAAGGCGAGGGAGACCCACCCGGTCGCGCGGCCGATCGAGTCAGGCCCGGCGATGCGAAGCAGCAGCACCGTCAACAGCACCATGCCCGAGACGGCTGACATCCCGAACAGCGCCGCGCCGAGCCAGATCAGCGCCGGCCATCCCGGGCTGAGGGCCACCATGGAACCCGCCAGGAGCGCGCCGATGGCCAGGGCCGCCATGGCGAGGTGGAGGCGTTCGATGCGCATGCTGGCCCAGCCCCAGCCGAGCCGCCCCAGCACGCCGGCGGCCCCGACCGTCCCGGCGAGGTAGCCCGCAGCAGTGGGGCGGATCCCGGTGAGCTCGACCGCCGTCAAGGGCAGGTAGGCCGCGACGCTGGATGCCCCGATGCCGAGGATCACCGCGAAGACCAGGACGACAGCGCTGATGCGGTGCGCCGGAGGGGTGGCCGCGTGCTCGGCTCGCCGGTCGACAGCCGCTGCGGGCGCCCCGAGCGCGACGCTTGCAGCCAGGGTCAGCAGCGGTACCGCCAGTAGGCCGACCGCGGCTCCCCGCCACCCCAGCCAGGTGATCGTCAGCGCCAGCTGGACGCCCACGACGAGCCAGGCGAGGGGCACGCCGGCCTGTTTGATGCCGCTCAGCGGGCCCCGCAGGCGTGGTGGCACCTCGGCGTGCAGCATATGGTTGGTCACGGGGTTGGCCAGCGCCAAGGCGAGGCCGGCGACCACCATGGCCACGAGCAGCATCGTGACACCAGGTGCGCTGGCGATGCCGGCGATGGCCGCCGACGCCCCTACGAGCATGGACCGTGCCGGCAGGCGGTCGCGCCGGCGGTCGACCAGGGAGCCGGCCAACGGGGAGAGGCCGGCACCGACCCCGTAGCCGACCGCGATCAGGACGCCGATCGTGGCAGGGTCCAGCCCGAGCTCCGGCACCAGGAACGGTGCGAGCACACCGACGGCGTAGGCGGGTATCGCCGCCGTCGTCATGCTGAGGGTCGCCACCGTGCCGATCAGCGCCGGAGCAGGACCGCGGGTGGCCGGACCCCCGGTCACGGGTTCCAGACGGTCCCTCACGCGTGCTCTGGGGTGCGCAGGCTGGTCAGCAGCGCCGCCAGCAGCTCGGTCTTCTGGTGGAGGGTCGGGAGGTCGATGTACTCGTCGAGGCCGTGGGCCCCGAAGCCCTCGGCGCCCATGCCATCGATCGTCGGGACACCCAGCGAGGCGGTGTTGTTCCCGTCGGAGGCCGCGCCGCTGGCCGCCGCGGTCACCGGGCGGCCGAACGCCTGGGCGACCTGCTGGACCTGTCCCAGGTAGTGGTCGGTCAGTTCGGTGGGCTCCATCGGTGGACGGTGGAAGCCGCCGTGGAGCACCGCCTTGGCCCCGTCGATCGACGTGGTCATGGCGGCGATGTCGGCCAGTCCATCTTCCACGCGTCGCTGCTCCGCGAGGGTCGACACCCGCGCGTCGATCTCCAGCCGGGCATGTGCCGGCACGACATAGGGCTTGGTCCCGCCGGAGATGACGCCCGGGTTCAACGTCGTGCCCGCCGCCCGATCCTGCAGCGCCCACACCGCGGCGATCCGTTCTGCCGCGTCGACGATGGCGTTGACCCCGGCCTCCGGCTCAGCACCCGCGTGGGACGCGACCCCGTGGTGCTCGAGCGCGATGATCCCGACGCCCTTCCGGCGCGTCGTGACCGTTCCAGGGGTGTCCGATGGCTCCAGGATGAACGCCAGGTCGTAGGCCGGTGCCTCCCGCTCGATCAGCTCACGGCTGACCGGTGATCCGGGCTCCTCGTCGCCGTTGAAGATGAAGGACACATCGACGGTGGGGGAGACCCCCAGTCGCTGCAGGGCACGGATCGCGAACAGGCCCGCCGTGATGCCAGCCTTCATGTCGAGCACTCCCGGGCCTCGTGCCACCTCGCCGTCGACGGTGAACGGACGCTCCGCGACCGTGCCCCGCGCGAACACCGTGTCGTAGTGGCCGACGCAGAGCACCCGGGCGGTGGGCGCGTCGGCCTTGAGGTGCGCGACGACCGTGTCGCCGTAGTCCTCCAGCGGGTCGAGGTGGACCTCCATCTCCAGGTCGGAGGCGGAGGCGGCCAGCATGCGCGCGACCGCGTCGCACAGGTCCTTGTCTTCGGTTGGCGACTCCATGTTGACTAAGGCCTCGAGGAAGTCGACCGCGTCCGCGGCGTCCTCCTGCACGGCGGTGGTGATGGCGGTGAGGTCGGTCATGCTGGGTTCCTCCTGCCGGTCTCGGCGGGGCGTACGGAGCGGTGGGGCTCAGGCGATGTAGAGCGAGCGGTCCAGGGAGCCGAGGGGCTCACACCCGTCGGCGGTGACGACAACGGTCTCGCTCAAGCCCACACCGATGCGGCCGGGATCGCGCAGAGCAGGTGGCATGTGGAAGATCATCCCGGCCTCGAGCACACGGTCATCGTCGGCCTTCAGATCGATCACGTGTCCTTCGTTCCAGGACGTGAGGCCGAGACCGGCGGCGTAGCCGAGCCGCTTGCGGAACCAGTCGGTGTAGCCGTGCTCGGCGATGACGTCCTCGCAGGCGGCGTGCGCGTCGCCGCTGGTGATGCCGGGGCGGATGGTGGCCATCGCCGCTTCTAGTGCGGCCCGGCAGGCGTCGTACATGGAGACGACCTGGTCGCTCGGCGTGCCGACCGAGGCACTGCGCATCAGCGGTCCGAAGTGACGGTGGTAGCTCGCGCTCAACTCGATCAGGACGGCATCACCGGCGCGCAACGGACGACGAGCCGCCGTCGTGTGGGGGATGCCGCCGCGCGGCCCGGAGGTCACGATGGGCTGCTCGCCGAACCACTCGGAACCTGCCGCGATCATGGTGTGTGCCGCGGCGGCGGCCACGTCGTTCTCACTGGCACCGTCGGCGACCGCCTCGAAGGCGGCCTGCATGCCGAGGTCCGTGAGGCGGGCGGCGTGACGACAGTGCGCGATCTCCGCGTCGGACTTGATGCGTCGCACCCAGTGGACGTGCTCGTCGGCCGGGACAAGGTCGAGCGTGCCACCGGCCTGGAGCCGGTGGAAGACCGCCACCGGCAGGCTCGGGGATGCTGCCTCGTAGCCGAGACGTGCACGGTCCCCGGCAAGCCCGGTGACCACCTCCAGGACGACCTGCACCGGGTCCTCGTGGTCGAGGACCGAGCGGGCCTCGCGCACCCAAGTGGTGTACTCGACCAGCGCCGTCTCAAGGGACCGCAGGACGAAGACCGGCTCGTTACCCGGCGTCGCGGGCACGACCAGGAACTGCTGGGCGACGCCGAAGGTCTGGTAGCCGGTCAGGTAGAGCACGTTGTCGGGCGAGGTCACCAGCAGCGCGTCGAGGTCCGCCTCGGCGAGCCGGTCCTGGACCGCGCGCCAGCGACGCGCGTACTCAGCCCGGTCGAAGGGCACCTGCCCGGGCATGAGGTCGTCCCCGTTGGTCGGATCGATCATCGTGGAAGCTCCTTGGCTGAAGGGCCCGAACGGCAGTTCCGCACAGGGGCTGGCCCGGGGGCGAGCGGCGTGCAGGGCCGCTCACCCCCGAACCGTGGGATCGGGTGGCGCTCAGTCCGGCAGGAACCGGTTGGTCCAGAGCTCGCCCTCGGACGCTGGTGGGATCTCGTCCAGTTCGAGGATCCCCAGGGCGTCGGTGAGGTCCAGGTACTCCTGGACGAACTGCTCGCTGAGCTGACCGTCCGGGTGGAGCGACGGTGCCATGTCCTGGACACCGGCGAGCATCACCTCCTCGTCCATGTCCGGGAACCACTCACGCAGGACCGGGATCGCGCCCTCCGGATCTGCACCGATCTCAAGGTTGGCGCGGAGCACTGCGCGGATGAACCGCTCCAGTGCCTCCTCGTTCTCCTCGGCCCATGCCTTCTGCACGACCACCCCGATGTAGGGGAAGTCGGACAGTTCCTCCACCTCACCGGTCGACGGCTTGATGAGGATGGTCCCGTAGCCCTCGATCTCGGGCACGTTCGGAGACGGGGGCGTGAGCATGAAGGCGTCGATCTGGCCCGTGCTCAGGGCGGCGAGCAGGTTCGGGGGACTGCCGACGCTGACCAGCTCGCCGTCACGGTCGGGGTCCACTCCGGCCTGGGTGAGCAGGTAGCGGCTGAAGATCTCCGTCGGGGCGTTCGGGGTCGTGAACCCGATGGTCATGTCGGCCAGGGCGGCGATGCGGTCCTCGAGCGGGTCGTCGGGGCTGATCCCCCGCTCCTCGAGTGCCTCGTTGCTCGCCACCAGGTTCATGCTTAGGGCGCTGACGAGCGGGAACACGTGGACCAGTTCGCGCGACTCCCCGTAGGTCCTCGCCACGTTCTGGAGCTCGATCGCGGAGGCGTCGACCTCCCCACCGACCACCATCGTGAACTGGACCCCGCCGCTGTCGGCCTGGCTGAGGTCGACCTCGAGGTTCTCGTCCTCGAAGAAGCCGGCGGACTCCGCGTAGAGCACGGCCATCGTGTGGAAGGCCGGGAAGTACGAGAACGACATGCTCAGCCGCTCGCTGGTGTCCGGTCCGTCGTCGTCCGCCTCCTCGGTGTCATCATCGGCGTCGTCGGCCTCGTCGGCAGGCTCGGGGTTCGCAGCTGCCGGCTCCTCCGCGTCCTCGGACGAACCGCAGGCGGCGATCACGAGCGCGAACGCGGCCAGGACGGCAGGGATGGTGGCTCGACGCCGTCGGCGGCGGGCCTTGGTGGTGGTCATCATGGTCGTCTCCGTTCCGGATGTGCAGGTCTCCCGCCCCGTCATCCACCGCCAGGTGGTCTACATCTCACACCCCCTCCCGCCACCGCATCAGGCGCTTGTCCGCCAGGTTGACCGTGCCGTTCATGAGCAGGATCACGATCATCAGGGTGAAGATGGCGGCGAAGGCCGAGGCGATATCGAGCTGGAAGCTCGCGCGGCTGATGAAGAACCCGATGCCTCGGGTCGAGGAGATGAACTCACCGACCACCGCACCGATGACGGACGTCGGCACGGCGATACGCAGCGCGGTCATGATGTAAGGGGTGGCCGACGGCAGCATGACCTTGAACAGCAGGTCGCGGCGCCCGGCACCCATCAGACGGCTGACCGCCAGCAGCCCCTTGGGGGTGGACTGGAAGCCGGCCACGGTGTTCATGAAGACGATGAAGAACACCATGAACGCCGCGATCAGGATCTTCGAGGTGAGTCCGATCCCGAACCAGATGATGAACAGCGGGGCGAGGGCGATGCGCGGGATGCCGTAGACGGCCAGGACGAAGGGCTCCACGACCGCGTAGACCCGCTTCATCGAGGCCACGACGACGGCCGACACGACACCCACGACAACGCCGATGCCGTAGCCGGCGACCGCCTCGTAGACGGTGATCTGCAGGTGCCACAGCAGGTCCCCGTTGAGCAGGTGCCGGTCCAGGGCGGCGATGATCGCGAGCGGGGACGAGAAGAAGAAGGGATCGAGCACCCAGCCGGACAGCGTCTCCCACAGGAGCAGGAACGCGGCGAGCAGCCCGAGCCGCAGCAGGTTGACGCGGATCCGTTCCTGCACGTTGGTCCGGTGCTCCCTGACGAGCTCGCGCTCGATCAGCTGCTCTTCCACCGCCGGGTCGCGCGGTGGCACGCTGGTCCGTGTGCGGTCGGGGGTCTTGGTAGCCTCACTCATCTGCGGTCTCCTCCCACTCCCCGAGGCTGAGTTCCTCGCGGACGTCGCCCCAGATGCGCTCGTACAGGGCGTCGAAGCCGGGTGCCTCGTGGATGTGGAACACGTCCCGCGGGCGCGGGAGATCGACGGGATGGATGCTCTTCACGCGTCCGGGCGATCTGCCGAAGACCATGACCCGGTCGGACAGGGCGATGCCTTCGACCAGGTCGTGCGTGACGAACACGATGGTCTTGCCGCTGCCCCGCCAGAGCTTGAGCAGGTCGTGCTGGAGGACGAGCCGCGACTGCGCGTCGAGGGCGCCGAAGGGTTCGTCCATCAGGATCAGGTCGGGGTCTGACACCAGCGTCCGCACCAGCGCGGCACGCTTGCGCATCCCCCCTGACAGCTGGTGCGGGTAGTGACGCTCGAAGCCCTGGAGCCCTACACGCCGGATGAAGGAGTGGGCCCGCTCGCGACGTTCGCTCTTGCCGACCCCGGCCAGCTCCAGACCGTAGGCGACGTTGTCGAGCAGGGTCCGCCAGGGCAGCAGCGTGTCGCCCTGGGTCACGTAGCCCACGCCGACGTTGAGATCGTCGATGGTCCGCCCGTCGTGGCTGGTGGTGCCCTCCGTCGGGGTCAGCAGCCCGGCGATCAGGTTGAGGGCGGTGGACTTCCCGCAGCCACTCGGCCCGACCAGGGACACGAACTCGCCGTGCTGGATGTTGAAGGATGCGGCGCTCAACGCCACATTGCCGCTGAGCTCACCGCCGTCCTCGGAGATGAAGACCTTGTAGACGTCATCGAAGCTGATCACGGGAGCGGACATGGCTCAATCCTCCGGAACGGCGGTGGCCGCCAGATCGAGTGACAGTGCGAGGCGGCCGTCGCTGAGGTGTTCGAGACGGGCACGGATGGGCTGCTTCCACCGCGCGTCATCGGGCTCGGGGGCGTCATCGCGGTAGTGCGCGCCACGGCTCTCATCTCGGGCCAGGGCCGTGGTCATGCACACCTGGGCGGTGTCGCACATCGACCGCAGCTCCACCACGGCGCGCAGCTGTGCCGCTGTGAGTCCGGCGGTGGAGGTGAGCTCCGGCCGCAGGTCGTCGATCCCGGCGAGGCCGGTCTGCAGACCCTCGGCGGTCCGCACGATGCCCAGGGACAGGCCGACCAGCTCCTGCAGGGCGGCGCGGCGAGCCCGGAGCGGGTCGTCGGGGGTGAGCTTCGCTGGGCCGGCCGTGAGCGGCGATGCCACCGACCAGGACTCGGGGAGGTCCGGGGCCGAGGGAGCGTCGGTCACCGACCGTGCGGCGGCCAGGCCCGCGCGTCGGCCGAAGATCATCGCCTCCGGGAGCGAGTTATTGGACAGTCGGTTGGCGCCCTGGACCCCGCCGCTCACCTCGCCGGCCGCGTAAAGGCCGGCGATGTCGGAGCGCCCGTCGGCATCGATTTCCAGCCCGCCCATCATGTAGTGGGCTTCCGGGGCAACGATGAACGGGTAGGTGCGGTGGTCGAGCCCGGCCCGCTTGACCTCCCGCGCGATCTTCGGGTTCGTGAGCTCCAGGCGCTCCTCGCTGAGGGCCGACAGATCGAGTCGGACACCGCCGGCGACTCCCTTCCCACGACGCATCTGGTCGAAGATGGCCCGGGCGGAGATGTCGCGGGTGGCCGCTTCGAGGTGGACGGGGTCGTAGTCCTCCATGAAGCGCTCGCCGTCGGCGTTGAACAGCCGCGCGTCGTAGGAGAAGGTCTCCGGTTGCACCGCGACACGTGAGGAGTTGAAGGGGTCGATGCAACGCCACGGGTAGAACTGGATGAACTCCATGTCCCGCAGGGTGGCGCCCGCCCGCAACCCCAGGCTGAAGCCGTCGCCGGTGACGTCGGTGGGGTTGCTGGTGACCGGGAACATGCGGCCGGCGCCGCCCGTGGCCAGAATAACCGCGCCCGTTCCGACGGTCCGCAGGGTGCCGTGCTCAAGGTCGAGGAGGACGGCCCCGCGGACCTCGCGATCGGCGGTGATCAGATCGACCACCATGGTCAGCTCGAGGACGTCCACGCCGAGCTGACGTGCCGCCGACGCCAAGGGCATCGTGAAGTCCACCCCGATCCGGTGCTCGGCCAGCAGACTCCGCGGGGCCGAGTGGTCACCGCTGCCGGTGACGTGGAGGCTGCCGTCCTCAAGGCGGAGGAAGTGGCCCCCGAGCTCGAGCAGTTCGTCGACGCTGCGCGGGCCCTCGGAGCACAGGATGTCGATGAGGTGCTCCTCACCGATCCCCTTCCCGCTGGCAATCGTGTCGCGGATGTGCCCGGCGACGTCGTCGCCCGACGGTGAATCCGGCACGACCGCCGCGTAGCCCCCCGTGGTCAGCGCGGAGGAGCCGCTCCGCCCCGCGCGGCGCTTGACGACCAGCGCCACATCGGCCCCGGTCGAGCGCGCGCTGATCGCGGCCGCCAGGGCGGCGAGGCCACCACCGACGACCAGGACGTCGTACCGGTCCCGGTCAGCCATGATCGGGCACCGCCCCGAGTCCGCGGAGGAGGTCGACCATCACGTCGAACTGCGCGTAGCCGGAGTGGGTGGGCGCGGTCCCGGCCTGGCCCCGCGCCCACACCACCTCGACCCCGAGCTTCTCGGCGGCTGCGTGGTCGAGGCCGCCGGGTGGTGAGGCGAGGTCCATCACTAGGGCGTGCGGACGGACCTGCTGGAGGACGTCCACCGTGACGAGATGGGCCGGCGCGGTCGTGTAGAGGAGGTCGGCCGTGGCGGCGGCGTCGGCCAGGGCCTGAGGCGTGGTCTCGATCGACTCGTGCCCGGCCGCGACCGCCCGTGCGCGGATCTCCGGTCGCCGTGCCGCCACGACGGTGGAGGCACCCATGGACCGGAGGTAGGCGGACAGGATCACCGCGATGCGGCCGTAGCCGACGACCAGGGCCCGGGCGTGGTTGATGGTGCCGTCGAAGTGCTCGATGGTCCGGGCGATGGCCCCCTCCGCGGTGGGGATTGCGTGGCGGACCTGCAGTCGGTCGTCCTCGGCGAACGCGTGGCAGCGGACTCCTGCCGACCGGGCCGCCTCCTCCACCTCCGGGTGGAACGCGCCGGCGAACAGGTGGGCGCCGTCACTCGCGAGCGCGAGGACGTCCGTCGACAGGCGGATCGGGGTCGCCGAGGCTGGCGCGTACAGGCTGGTGTCCTCGGCCATGCCCGGTGCCGGCGTGACGATCACGTCGGCATCGGTGAGCGCCGCTGCGAGGTCGGCGACCATCGGTGGGTCATCGTCGGTCGGCGCTGGCGTCCCGTGGCAGGCCACCCCGGCGCCGAGCTCCTGGAACCGTCGGGCGATGACGAGCTCGCGGGCGTCGCCACCGAGGACCGCGACCTTGCGGACCGCGCTCATGCCAGCTCCTCGAGGGCGGCGACCACGCGCTCGAGCACATCGTCGAGGACCTCCTCGGCCTGGGCGAAGCAGATCCTCACGTGACCGGCCCCGCCGCGACCGAACTGGTAGCCGGGGTTGATGACCACCCGGGCCCGGGACTGCAGGTGGCGCAGGACTTCCTGGTCGGAGGGGGCGAGGCCCACCCACCGGGGGAAGAGGTAGGCCGTCCCGAGGGCGGGCGTCACCTCGATGACCTCGCTGGCCTGCAGGCGCCGCACCGCGGTGTCACGCAGCTGCTGGTATTCGGAGATGCGCTCCTTGACGTAGACCTCGTCGTCGGCGACCCACCGCGCCAGTAGGTGTTGCGCGTAGGCCGGTGCCCGTAGCGCGGTGACCGAGAGCAGGTCCTCCATGCGATCCACGATGGCTGCCGGCGCGACGGCCAGCCCCAACCGGTAGCCGCTGAGCGACTCCGTCTTCGACGGCCCGAGCAGGGTGATCGTGCGTTCCCGCATCCCTGGCAGGGTGGCCAGGTGGGTGAACTCGCCGTCGTCGTAGCGGAGACGGCAGTAGAGCTGGTCCACCAGCACGTAGGCGTCCGAGTGCTCCAGGACGAGCCGGGCGAGCTCATCGAGGACCGCGCCAGAGTGGACGGCGCCGGTCGGGTTGTTCGGGTTTGAGAAGACGACCAGGCTCGGGCGGTGCCCCACGAGGATGCGTTCGAGCACGTCCAGGTCCGGGCCGGGTTCCTCGGCGTCCCAGTGCTGGGGGACGACGTGCACCGTCGCGCCGAAGTACCGCAGCATCCGTTCCGAGGTCAGGTAGTCCGGGTCGAAGACGACGACGTCGTCACCCTGCTCGACGATGGCGGCCATCGCGTGGTATAGCGCGGCCTGGGAGCCGGGCGTGAGGATGACCTCCGAGGTCGGGTCGACGTCCATCCCGAGCAGTGAGGACACGTTGGCCGCCACGGCCTCGCGGATGCCGCCATCGCCTCGATACGGCGTGTACGTCATGCCCGTCCCGGTGGCGGCGTCGACGAAGGTGTCGATCGTCCACTCCGGTGGCGGGAAGCGCTTCGTGTCCGCGTACGTCAGATCGACGAGATCCGGCGCCCCGTGCGGGACGCTCTCGGCCAGGTCGGCCTCGGCCGCGCGGAGCGATCCACCGGGCAGCTCCTTCCGCTCAGGCAGGGACAGTCGGGCCATCCGGGCCGGCAGGGCAGGGTGAGTCATCGTGCCTCTCTCCAGTGTGGGCGTGGGTGGGGGAGCAGGGCAGGGGGGCCCGTCAGGACGTGCCGTCGGCAGCCCGGTGGGCCAGAGCGGGGCCGTCCGGCTCGTCGCGGAGCACGTCCACCCCGTCGCGGACGTGGGCGATGGTCAGCCTCCGGACCTCCTCGGCGTCCCCCTGGCGGCAGGCCTCCAGCAGGTCGCGGTGCTGGTCCAGCCCGACGTGGGCCCGATGTCCTGAGGACGCGTAGGCCAGGACGTAGCGGTCGCTGATGTCGCGAAGCTGATCAACCATGCGCGTGCTGTGGTGGAACCCGCTGGCGCGGTATAGCGTCGCGTGGAACTGCCGATCGATCCTGACGAACTCGGGGTAGTCACCGTTGTTGACCGCAGCCTCCTGCGCCTTTAGTTGCTCGGCCATCATCCCAAGCTCGACCGCGTCGCAGCGGGGGACCGCCGTACTCGCGAGCATGGGCTCCAGGGCCTCTCGGGCGGCGTAGATGTCGTGCATCTCCTCGACGGTCAGCGGTGCGACGCGCGCGGTGCGATGCGCCCTTGCCTGGACGAGCCCGTCGGCCTGCAGACGGGCGAGCGCCTCACGCAGCGGCATCCGGCTGACATCGAGACCGAGGGACTGCTCGAGGTCGTCGAGGGTCAGGGGCTGTCCCGGTTCAAGCCGGCCCGTCTGGATCCACTGCTTCAGCAGCGCGTAGACGTGGTCGGCCTTCGTGCCGACGGGTGTCTCGAGGCGGCGAGCGCGGTACGGATCGTCCACCTGGTGTCCTTGCGTCGGGAGTGGCCTGACATCGCGGCGCGGAAGCTACATATGTGATCTGTGATACCAAATTTCATATGCGCAGAGCGCTCAGTGGTGCCCGCCGCTGCTGCGTGGAACCACGGAGACCCGAGCAGCGAGGTTGCGCGTCATCGCCGATGTCAGCGGCGGGAGAAGAGGGCAGGGTGAGCGCACACGGGTTGCCCCGACCGCCCGACATCACCAATAGGCCGCACGATGATCTGCAACGGCATCGACACCGACCAGCTCCACGCCTTCGGCACCCAGCTCGTCGAGCGACCTGCTGCGGCAGCGGCGTCATTGGCGATCCGGACGCGCTGGACGGACCGCTACGGCACGACCTCCACCGGTGAGGACATCACCGTCGGCGGTCAGCGCTTCCCGCGGGAGGTCGCCGTGGCAGCGGATCGGCCTGCCGCCCTCGGGGGTGGGGACGATGGGCCGGCACCCGGCGAGCTCCTGCTGATCGCCCTGGGCTCGTGCGTGGCGCAGGCGTTCGTCGAAGTCGCCGCGTTGCAGGGCATCGGCCTGGATGAGGTCGACGTCCGGGTCGAGGCAGGCCTGGACCTGCGCGGGAACCTCGGTGTCGAGGGCGTGCGCCCCGGGCTGGCCCACATCCACCTCGACGTCGAGGTGGCATCGGCCGCACTGGGCGAGCTGCTCGACGGCCTGCTGGACGACTCGGTCCGTCGGTCACCCATCGCCGACTCGCTCACCCCGGAGTCAGCCTCACTGCGGCCGTTGGCCCGGCTGCGACGGTGGACGTCGGTTGAGATCCCAGGTCCAGAGCGCCAGGGAGACGGGGGTCCGGTCGATGTGTGGGTGTGTCTCCGTTGCCGTCCTGTCTAGGGACTGACACCCGGAGCACCTGAACCGTGACAGCCGATGTGCCGGATGTCCGGCCGGCGCACACACCGTGCGCCAGGTTGTCCACAGCGTCGTGCGGGTTCGAGGTGACCGCGACGGGGCGGGCAGTGATGCTGCGTGCAGGTGTCCGGCGAACAGGAGGCGCGACGATGGATGCACGCACCACGACGGGACAGGCCGGCCTGCAGGCCGACCCGGACGGCCAGCTGGCGGGGCTCGCCGAACGGTTCGACGATCATCTCGGCTGGGCGTACCGGTTCGGGATGGTCGACCACTGGGAGGTTTTCCGCTGCGAGCTCCACGCCGCACTCACGCTTGCCCTGCGGCTTGATGGGGAAGAGGTCGACCCGGAGGACCTCGTCGCGGTGGCCCGGCGCGGCCAGCAGCACCGCGACCTCGAGCTGATCCTCGAA
>SL_7KL_010_BRINEDRAFT_10000600_pt1 | contig 17054 bp, 11 predicted proteins | sample SodLak_010_BRINE_FD_10663 | JGI IMG/M metagenome (IMG submission 10663)
TTCTTTTTCTTCTTTTTCTTCTTTTTCTTCTTTTTCTTCTTTTTCTTCTTTTTCTTCTTTTTCTTTTTCTGATTCTAAATTTAGGTTATTCACAATATTATTGTATTTGTTTTGATCTTCTATAAATGGATAAGTGTCAAAACTTTCACTTAATATACTGTTTCTAGATAAAATAGAATTTTTTATATTTTTCCTTTTATTGATTAGATCGTTTATAAATTGTTTTTTAGACTTTAATTTAGTCTTTATATCTATTTGGGAAGTCATTGTAAATAAAATGTTCTTATATTCTTTATATATTGTAAGAATATCTAAACAAAAAAAATAGAAAACAATAAAATGAGAAGCGAAAAAATAGTAGAATACTTGATTTATGCGATTGTAGTGTTTTTCATAGTTGCTATATTTTTACAGATTATTTATCTTCATACTAAAATTTCATCTACACAAAATATGATATTAAAAAAAGGATACAAAGCAAATCAAACGGCAGAGAAATTAGCTACACAAGAAAATAAGTTTCGTATTTATTCATGTATTATGCAAAATACAACAATGGCTCAAATATTTAATTTATCTGATATTATAGAAGATGATTTAAAAAAACTTTTAGCATCAAATAAACGACATATTCCATTATTTTGCAATAGAACAATAAAAAATGCTGAAATAATTTATGAAAAAATAGGTATTCTTGTTTTGGATAAAACTGATGGTGCATTAAATTTATATAATGATATAGTTAATCAAAATATTCATTATGTTATAATTAATAACAATTTATTTGGTATTGAAATAGATGGGAAGATAAATGATGCTTTAATAAAGCATTTAGAAAAAAGAAATGAAAATATGATACAGACAATAAATAATTCTATTGTTTTAATTCTTTTACCTTTGAAAAATTATAAACTATTACACCAGATCGATGATAATGATAATTGTAATTATATTTTACATCCTTTTATAGGAAAATGTGATAAAAAAACTAATATAGAAGTATTACTCAATTTACGAAATGAACTTATTTATGAACCTAGTCAAGCTTCTCGTTCAATTATTCCAACATATATCATTGGATATAGAACTATTACATAAAATATCTCATTTTATTTATAATATTATTGAATTATTGAATTAGATGTGGATATGTATATTTTTTGGTATACATGTATAATCTATTCAACATAGATTCACGTTTGGTTTTCTTTTCTTCAGGACATTGATATTTGTATAATAGATTTTCTAAATCACGAATTAGTGCCTTTATATCTGGTATTTGTACATGAATTCCAGTAGACACATCTTTAATCCAAATAGTATTATCTTTATCCCATGATTCTTTGGCAAGTGTATCTGTTTTATCAGGGATTGAAATATCGATGAATTCTGCGCTTGCCATGAATTCTTTATCATATTTTTTGGATTTACTATTTACTACTTTGGTATTTATTTTTGGATTTGTTGTTGATTCATTATTTTTTTTGTCTTCTTTGTCTTCTTTGTCTTCTTGGTCTTCTTTGTTTTCATCTTCTTTTTCATATTCTTTGTTGCTTGATTGATCTGTTTCTGAAAGTTCAGATGATGATATTGTTTGAAGAACATTTTCTTGGTTTTTTGTTTGTTTCTTTTCCAAAAAAATGTTAGCTTTTTCTGTATCAATTAAATTGTTTATTTTTAAACGAAATAAAGTAAATCTTCTCACAATTATCTCTCCATTTATTTCCTCTGTATAATCAATAGTATCGTTTTTTGTAGCATATATTGGAGAATATAATAAAGGAATCATATTGCATTTATCAAAGAATGGAACATCGATTAACACAACATGATCTTTTTTAAAAGCGTGAGGCAAAATTTCAAAACTATTACGTGAAGCTTTGTTTCTGACTGTGATATCTGAGAAAATAGTTTCATCAGCAAACTTTTTCATAACATATCCGTATTCCCTTTTTACAGTAGATATCTGATGATCTGTCAAGAAAAAGTGTTTTTTCATCATATCATTTGGATTTGTCATGACAAACATATTGGAAACAACTTTTTGATGATATGATAAAGCTTGACTTGTAATTTCTATCATAATTTTTCTCAATATATCAAAATTACGTAAATAGGGATTAATACTCACAATTATATCCATATCTGAGAATTGAAAGTTGTTATCATATGGAAATAATAATGTCATCGCTGTACTTCCTTTTACAAGAACACGAATATTATCCCAATTCTGGCAAATATATTGTTTTTTCTTCATTCGTGTAATAATTTCCTCGTACAGATTTAGCACAATTCTACGGTTCAATGGACTGAAAAAAACTTGTGCAATTGAATCTGTCAAAGAACTTACAATTGGGTTGTCTTTCCTCACATTGTTTACTGATGGTTTAACTATAGCTTGAAATGATGGATTTTTTTCATAAGACATCATTTGACCATTATAAAAAGGTTCAAATTTTCTTGCTTTTTCTCTCCAATCATTTAAATCATCTTGATCGAAAATATATTTGGGTTTATAATATGCAATTTTGAGAGAGATGGGATTATCCCTTTCTTCCTTAATATTTAGAAAAACACGCAATAAAAAATCCGAATTCATTGAGTGTTTCTCTAAATAATTGATGATATTTCTTCAATATTAAATATTAAATATTAAAAATCTCTTATATAGTATCAAATTTTTATTTTCAAATTTTTTTTGTTTAATTTATATTTTTTGCCAAAATTTATTGTTCATTATCAATGTTTTTGTCTCTTATAGAAAAAGATCTTTCGAAAGAACTTTTATCAATGCCTGTAAAATCAACAAGTTCATCAATTGTTTTTTGCTTTTTGATATACATTTCATAAGACAAATGCAATACTCTTGATCTTATCCCACCAATTGATCTTTTGTGTATCAATGCAATATTTGAATAAGGTATCTTTTTTTCAATTTCTTCGAAAAGTTGTTTATTTTCTTCAGGAGTCCAATAATTTCCATGATTCATGTATTTTTCTCTTTCTATGTTGTTTTCAATATCTTTATCTTCTATTTCTAATGTATTTTTATTGAATCCTAAAAACATTTATTTCTAATAAAATGATCTAAATAAAAAAATAGATAATAAACAAATTTAATTTTTGAAAAAAAATATACTTGATAATAAGTGAAAAAGTATGGATCGATTACAACGTAATGAATTTATAAGAACAACTTATAAAACTGCACAAAATGAAACATTAGAAAAAGCATTAGATACAACAAGAAAATCGATGGAGACTCTTAAATCTTTCAACAATAGTCAAAATAAACTCATCCGTTTTTTAGCGTTGATGAATACCCTTATGATAATATTTTTTATAGGTCCTATTATTTTAAGTGGTTCAACTTCTAAAGGATTTAAATGGAAATATCAAAAAATTATATGGACATGTGTTTTAATTCTTATATTATTGGGTATTACAAAAAAAGTAATCATATAAAAAATATAAAAATAATAATATAAAAATAATATAAAATATATGATACGATTATATCCATGATCTAATTATTTCTCTCGATCTCAAATCAGATAAACGTATAGGTTCAGGGATACGATATTTTTGACAAATTTCGACAATCTTTACCGCATTATCAAGATCAATTAAATATCCAATAGATACATAAATTCTTTTCCGATTTAATCCTCCTAAAATCGATCCTAAAAGAACATTTGATTTTCCTTTTATATCTACACGGACAATATTATTTGAATTTCCAGATTTTGTATTTTCATATAGGAATGCTTTTTGAAGATTATTCTCGATTTCTTCTCTATTTATATCATCGGCGTCAAGTAATTTTTTTGAAACACCAATTGTAGGAATTTTTGACAAAAAACCAAGATGACAAGCACAACCAAATCTTCTTGGATGCCATTCTCCACACCCATCAACTAAAATGACATCTGGTAAATATTCTTTTTTTGTTTTTCTAATACGTTCTATTAAACGTAAATATGTAGGTACTTCACGAAAACCCAATAATCCAGGTATATATGGACAATCAAATTGTTCAATCATTTCATAATCTCCATATACAACACTCATATCAGATATTTTCATGACAATAATGTACCCAACCGCTTTATATTTGGTCATTTTAGAAGGGGGGAAAAAACTTATATCTACGCCGGCAACATATTTGACTTGATCTATTTTCAACAAATTTTTCATGAAAAGCGTTGAAGAAAGCATTTGAAGACGCATTTCATTTTGTTTTTCGATCCAAACATTTCTTTTTTCCATTTAGAGATATTTCGTTTACATAAAATAAAATGTATAAGAATTTATAATTTGACCCACACACAGAGAGTAATAATAAAAATAATAAATAAATAGAACAATTCAATTTTTTTTATACATACCACATTTGAAATATTCGCAAATTTGTCAAATTTCTTTTGAAAGAATAAATAAATTGAAATGTCAGAATCTGATTATGAAGAATCTGATTTTAATTATCAAGAAGATCAACTTCCTGAAGTTTATGGATGGTTTGAATCAGGTGGAGCAACAGAAAATACATCTTTATCTTATATAGATCCTATAGATGTTGTTTTAAGAACAGACCATAAAAACAGTAAAATTGTCATAGGAAATTCTGATACCGAAAATGAAAATACAAATGCTGCAGTTTATATAGATAATAATCGTATTGGAATAAATTCTATTCCACAAAGTTATAGTGATGAATCATTTTATGTAAATGGAAATATTGGTATAAGAGGAACACAGAGTTATTTTCCCAATAATTTCGTAAATAATATTCATTATGGTTTACAACTCAATTCTTCTAATATAGATTTTTTATCATCTTATAACGATGATAATATTAATAGTTCTAATAGTAATCTTTTACTTCCTCCACATTCATTTTATTATCCAAATGTACGAATGCAAATCAATAGTAAGGGAGAAATTAAAAATAAAACAATCATATCAGAATCGATCAATATTGATAGTAATAAACGATTTGATGTGAAACTTTTAAAATTCGCACCCAATTTTCAAGATGGTGACACGTTTACAGAAAAAATAAATAAAGGTTATACTATAATAACTGATTTGATATGGCGTAAATATTTTAATAAAGGAATTGTTTTTTCAATGGATCAAATTAAATATATAGTATTAGAAATTAAACTCATAAATTCAAATGAAGAAATTCCAAATATTATCATACTTATTAAGCATTTGTATCCAGAAGAATTTTTTAAAGGTATTTCTTATCCTGATACACAAACAATAAAAACAATCGATTTTTATGATAATGTAATACTTGAATCTTCAAAAGAATTAAAAAATATATTACAAAATGAATTAGTAAGAACACTTGTTACGATAACAGATTATAAATTATCTAATAATGGGAAAGAAATACAACTTAAAGTATCCCTTCCAACTCAAAATGATATATTTAATTTACAAAATCAATCCTCTACACAAAGAGATGAACTTTTCATAAAAGGTTATTATTATTATTTTCATAACTTTATCATTGAACGAACTCCTGATAAAGATTTGGATAATGCACTCTTATGCAAAAAAGCAGATCCAATTATTCTTCCTGGAAATATTAAAGAATACAATCTTATATTTACAGGTATTGATAATGAAAGTATTGAGCATTATTTTGTGAACATAATGGATACTATAGATAATGGTAAAAATGATTTAGTGTTCTTTTATCCTTTGAATATTCCTATTTTTTTAGGAGATGTTATACCTAAACCTATAAAAATAGAGATTTTATCAGAAGACAATATTGTAACAAGTAAAAAAGTGAGATATGAGATTCAAGCAGATAAATTTGTGATTAATTATTTATTAAATGAAAATTTCAATCAGAACTATATTAATGATTCTCTATTTATTAATGAACCTTCTAAAGAAACTTCAGGATTATGGAAAATAAAAAATTTTGATCTTAAAGATTTAAATACTGGATTTTTAGAATTAGATGCTTTTTATTTAGATTTATCAGGAGACATAATAGGTAATATAAATTCAAAAAGAGTAGTTGAAATTTTCTTTTTGAATGTTAAAAATGTGAATAGATTAGGAAATAAAAATGATAATATATTTGTTCCTGAAAACACAAACATGGGTTTAGGAACATCTTTATGTCCTGAAAAATTAACTGTAAATGGATCTGCTTCATGTCGTGAACATTTTTTGATGTACAATTTTAACTCATCAAAACCAATTCATTTTCGTTATTCGAATGATTTATTAAGAGTGTATTTAAATAATGGTGTAGAATCTAATATTTCTGTTGAATTTGAGAATAATCCAAATGATTTTGATAATTTACGTTTCATTGATTTTATGGTATCTCCAACAAGTGTTAAAAGTAAGGATAATGAAGCAGCAGATATTCTTATAAATGCACGAACACAAATGACTCAAGACACATTTTTTTCTTATCAAAATGAAGAAAATAGAAATATACCACTACAATATTTTAAAATCAATGGAAATAAAATAGCATCATTTATAGAATCATCTGAAAATACGAGTATAGATACATATGGAACAACACAAACAAAAATGTTGCATACACACGATTTAACAACACCTGTTTACACTTTAGAAAATGTTAAATTAAAAGATGTCATATATAATCGCACTTTTTTTGATAAAGAACATAAAAAAATAAAAGGAATAATTATCCAAATTAATATATCTTATAAATCTCGTTTACTACCTAATGATTTTATACGAATAGATGATGTATTGTTTAAGATAATTAAAACAAATATTCCAGAAGAAAATCCTGATTTTCGCTACATGTATGTGTATCTTGAATGGACATTACCTCAACAAGAGGATTATGTAAAAAAATGGAGTAAAGGAGATTTAAAAGACATAATAATTTATAAAGATTTAGATATAAAAAATAATAGAGTTACTTGTTTGGATTTAAAAGTAAATAAAATAGAATTTAAAAAAGATATATTTGATAAACATATCTATTTGAATTTATCTGGAACTTTGAAAGAAGAAGATATAGAATTTTTAGTATTAGGTCGTTTTTATATGATTAAAAGCAGTAAACCAAGACCAGGAAGTTTTATAAACAGAAATGTCGAAAATATAGTTATTTTAAAGGCAATTACACACATTTCTAGAGAGAGTTTTATATTAGAATTTAAAAGTGTTGATAATATTACTGATTTAAAGAAAGATACGTCTTTAGGGATCGAGTTAGATTTTGAGAAAATGAGAGATATAGATCCAAATGTCTTTATCTTTCCATTAAATAGTTTTTTTCAACCGAATAAAAGACAGTTTCCTTATGAAAAATATAAATTATCTAAATTTCCTTATGAAAAAATCGTAGAAAATAATGTGAATTTGAGTTATTCAGCAGAAACAAATGATAGAATGTTTATTAATTTAGAAAATACATCTGAATTATCTAAATGGATTATTAATACAAATTTTCTTATCAGTCCAATCGATAAAATTTATACTGAAAGAGGTGTTTACGAAATTGTTGGTTTACATCGTAAAAATCAATTTGTGAGAGCACAAGTAAAATTCATGAATACAAATTATATGAAGGCTATAAATGATACAACAATAAGTTATGCAATATCTGGGATTCCTGCTCATGTTATCGATACTGAATTTCCACGAGATGACATAAGTATGGTTTTATATGTGAAAGATATGGATCAAGCAACTTTTGATCTCTTGAGATTATATGTAGGAGATTCATTATTTTTGATGGATAAATATAACATTATTTGGACATTGAACAACATTTTTCAAACACATAAAAAAGGTGAGAATTTAGTTATAATGACATTAGTTAACTTAAATCAAGATGCGCGTGTTTTTGATAATGAAGATCGTGTGAATTTATCTGTTGAACGATTTGTATTTTTTATTCCCATTCAACTTTTTATACATCAAGATTTATCGAAAGAAACAAACAAAACCGATATTACGACATATAGTAAAATAGGTATTGGAACTGAATATATAAAAGAAATGTTAACCGTAGAGGGTTCTATGTCATGTAAAAATGATTTTGTGGTATATGATAATAATTCTGAAAAACCTTTTACATTTTCTTATGATAAAGATACATTCAAATTAGATGAAAATATTGGTATTTCTAAATCAAATATATTAATGCAATCTGATTTGGAAATCGATGGTGTTATTACATCGAAAGGTTATCTTACTAATTCTGATGAAAGATTGAAATCAAATATAGAAATAACAGATATCTATGCTGATCTAGAATTTTTATCTAAAATAAATATTCATACTTTTGATTTCATAGATCAAAATGATAATGATCGAATAAGTTCATTTAAGCAAAAAGGTGTTTTAGCACAAGAAGTAGAAAAGGTTTTTCCTAATATAGTTTCTGATAAATATGGAATAATTCCCAATATTCAAAGAAAAGCAAAAATTGTAATGAAAAATGATGTAAAGATGTTTTATTTTAAAAAACAGGATATTTTTCACAAAAACAAAATATCAGATGATGTCTTTCAAGAAGGTAAAAAATGGAGCATTTACAAAATAAATGATCAAAAGAAAAAATATATCATACAAATAGAAAATGGTGTAATATGTGAGAATAATGATATATTTGTTCCTTTTTCGTTCGATAATATAAAAGATAATACAAATATAGAATTATTTGAAACATTTTTTATTCATGGTGTTTATGATCTTTTGAAAATAGTAGATTATACATATTTACAAATGACAAACATAAATGCAATGAAAGCACTTAGTGATAAAATAAACAAATTAGAAAAAAAGATATCTTCTTTATCTTCTACATCTCTTTCTCCTTCAATTATTTCACATGATGAATCATCAGAATCAGAATGATGATCAAAAAGCAAGGTCAAAAATGTTTATATTATATAAAGAATCAGAACTTTTTTTAATTTTTTTGAAAAATGCCAAATAATATTGATGATCTTTCTATAGCGGCTTGGTTTCAACTTGCAAGTTCAAATCAGTTCAATTTTGAAAATGCTAAAAAAAGAGATGTAATTATTCGTACAACTGATGATACTCAAAATATTTTAATTGGACCAACACCTAATCCATCAAGTAGTCATCCCTCTTTATTGACTTTATCTTCTAACAATTTATTGGTATCAGGAGATATATTTTTGGAAAATGGTAGTTTAAACAGAATAAATCAAATACATCCTTTGAATATAAATGGTATTTCGATTTCAAATGAAAGTATTCGCACTCAAGATATTATTATCAACAATCATGCTAAAATTCGTAATGTATTGGATGCTAAAGAAGTTCATGTAAATGGCAATCAAGTATTTAATAGAGATGGTGAACTCCAAACAACAAGTATTGTTTCTGAATCTATTGATGGTAATAAGATTGCAAAAAATACTATAACAAATGAAAATATTGTTTTAGAAACCCTTAAATCAGAATCTCTTGCAAATAATAGTATTATTGAATCTAAAATTGCTGCAGAAAGTGTAACAACTGAAAAAATAAAAAATGATAGTATAACGTCTGAAAAAATAGTTCAATATTCCATAACAAATAAAAAATTGGATGATGATTCCATAGATACTCGTACTTTAAAATCAAATTCTGTTAGTACACAAATTTTAAAAGATAAATGTATTACAAATGATAAAATTATTAATAATATAGAATTACGTGGTGATCCACAAATACATGGATCACTATCTATAAATACAATCCATGCTTTTTCAGATGATCCTACAAATTTTGATTATTCTGATATGGATGCTTTTATAAGTCAAATTCCTAAAAAAGACGATGATAGTTCTTTAGATGTTTACAGAAAAATGAGCTTATTAGGACGTGATAAGAAAAGGAGTTATCTTTTTACTCAAAGAGAAAATATAGGGATTAATAATGATGATCCTAATTTTACTTTAGACGTGAAAGGGAATATTAATTGTACATCAGGATTATTTCAAAATGGTGATCCTCTTCTTTTTACTCAATGGTTTAGTACTCCATCTTCTTTTACAAATTGTAATCTTGTGTATATGAATGGATTTGTAGGAATAAATCAATTCGATCCAGAACATCAGCTTCATGTTGGGGGAAGTATACAAACAATGGGTGAACTTATATTCAAGGATAATCTCAGCAAAATATCACATTTTGACAGTAATTTGGGTATTTCTATATCAGAACCTCAAGCTACTCTAGATATTGGTGGAAATGTTGCCATAGATAATACAATTATAATCGACAAAGAAAGAAATATTCATGATATAAAGAATGCTCATATAAATAAACTTTTTATAGAAAATAATCATGATCAAGATTTTTCATTAGATGTTAAAGGAAATGTTCAAATGAATACCGATTCATTCCTTTTTAATCAATATCATATGGTCATTTCTTCAAAAGGCGTTTTAGATTCAGATAATGATTATTACTATTTGATCGCACATATTAAGAAAGCAACTGATCATACAAATTTTGGATCTTTAGTAATAGATGGCGTAATAGGTGAAAAAAATTATGATAGAAATTGTCATTTTCAAAGCATAATAACAAATAGAAATTTACCTTCACATTTTAATTTAGAAGAATGTTCTATTTCATCGATTTTTGGTGGAGATCCATTTATTGTATCTCAATATACAGATCTAGAACTTTATGAAAGAAATGATAGAGAGCTTTATGTTTTCTTAAAAACAACACCAAATAGTATGTTCGATTTAACGCTAAAATCAGGTGATTTATTAAAATCAATCAATGCTAAATGGTATGAAACAAAGTCTCGTCACTCACCTGAACAACAAATTTCTAACTTGACAAAAATAAAAAGTTTGATAAATAATTTACATCATGAACATTTGGATTTAAATGGTAAAAAAATAGTGTATGATTTAGAAGTTAGAAATGATTTCAAATTGAATACATCTTTTATTAATGATGGTAATTTATTGACAAAAGGACAATTTATAAGAGGAATATCATATGATATGAAGAGACTTTTGTTCGATATTCAAAGGGAAAAAGTAGATAATGATCCAAATATTATATTATCAGCAAACATGTATAAAAAAGATGATTCGTTAGATAAATCTTGGTATTTACATAATGGAGATTTTGGAGGATTACAGTTAAAACTCAAATGCGCTGATGCTATAGATAATAATAGTTATTTCTATTTTCAAGGTACAAATACTATTACAAATCAAGATGATAGTGCAATGAATACAACTCATTGGGTTTCTATAAATCAAAAAGGATTAGGTGTTCATGTTGATAAACCAAATGAATCATTGGATATTTTAGGTAATATGTCTATAAAAGATGGAAAAATAAAATTTGTTTCTATAATCGATGATAATTTGAGTTCAGATTATAATTTTTTGGAAGCATTTGAACCAACATTAACAAATGGAAAAGGAGTAAATTTCATATTTGGTAAAAAAAGGGAAAATTCAGAATATGCACAATTAAAATATATAAAAGATCAAAATGATCATAAGCGTTTATCATTAGGATTTTCACATTTAGATTTATTAAATATTTCAGATAATGATTGTATTGGATTAAATATAGTATCTCCTAAAGCAACATTACATGTAAATGGAAATGTTAAACAAGATGATGGAATGTTTGTTTCTTTGAAAAATGAAAACAAATCAGCAAATATACATCATTTTTCATGGTTTTATACATCATTTTCTACATGGGAAAAAATAGCATTATTAAAAGCAAACTTTAGTGGAAATATTCGTAACCGTGGTTATATTTTTATATCAGGTTCAGTATCATATAATGGAGATGATTTTGGATTTAAAGCAAATATGTTTTTTAACAATGTCAGTAAAGATAGCTGTTCTCAAAGTGTAACTTTAATCCAAAATAATGAAAATTTACTAAAAAATGTATTTGATATTATACTCTTGTGTGATCAATCCAATATTTTTCATTTATATGCAAGAATGAATACATCTAATGTTTTATTACAATTAGATGTTCATATATCACAATATCAAGGTCAAGGTATATTAATTTATGGTGACCAAGGCGAAAAAAATAGAAAGAAATTGGAAAATCAAGATTTTAGAAATGATAATGATTTTAATGGTTCTTCTCCATTATTCTCTATTTCCTTAAAAGATGATGCTAAAGTATTTACTAAATATACATCAGGAAACTTCACTATTGGAGATATAACCTCACGAAATAAACTGGATATAGATGGAGGTATAGGAGCAGATTATTTAAATCTTAATAATGGTCATTTAGTTACCCGAAACAATAATGATTTTATTGTAAATGGAACTGCAATTGTAAACAAATCTGGACATATAATAGGTTCTAATCTTCCAAGAGAAAGTTTAGATTTTGATAAATTAAGTTTAGGAGCAAGAGATGATATTTGGACAAATATAAATAATCGATTAATATCTAGAAATCTAAATCTTTTTTCGGACCGTGTTTCATTTTTTAGTTCAGCATTTCCTTCTGAACCAAATATATTAGAAGTCGGAACTAAATTAGTTTTAACAAGCAATATAGGAAGAGAAGATATTCCTACAAAAGTTAATTTAACTACAGGGCTTAATAATACACTTGGGATAAATGTAGATTCGCCTAAGCATACGTTAGATATTAATGGTGATTTAAATATAACAGGACAACTGTTAAAAGATGGTAAACTAATGGAAGGATATCCTTTTACTTACTATGATAATATCATTCAAACATCATCTAATATGGCTATAGGTAAAGGATTTGAAGATACAGAAGATCCATTTAACAATTCTAGTATGATCGATGAATCTTTGACAATATTTGATAGCTTTTCATTGAGTAACCATTCATCTAAAACGATCATGACAACAAGAAATGATCGTTTAGGTATAAACGAGTCTGATCCTAATTCTACATTAGATGTAAATGGAGGAATAAGTGTTAAAAATGTAGAAATAATAGATGAAAACAGAAACATTGATCATATAGAAACTTTAAATACTACTGTTTTGCATGCAAGTTTAGATCGTGTAGGTATTGGAAAAAAATCACCTAATTTTAGATTGGACGTTAAAGGTGATATAAATTTTGATGGAAAACTTTATCAAAATGGTATACCTGCGGCAAATTATTCGAATCAATGGGATGGTGAAAATAATGGAATAAACTATTCTTCTTTTGTAGGTATAGGAACTGATATTCCAAACAGTGAGATATTAAGTGTAAAAAATAGTATGAGTTTAAGCAATGAATCAGGTAAAGTTATACAAAAAATATCAAATGATGCATCTTTATTGGAAATATCTAAACCTGTTTCAACTGATGGTTTAATTATAAGAAATAATCAAGGAAATAGTATAATATATTCTCATGGAAGTAATTTAGGACTTGGATTCCCATTACCAATATCATCTAAAATACCTAAAACAACTTTAGACATAAATGGAAATATAGGAATCAATGGTACAGAAATAATAACAGAAAATATAAGCGTATCTAATATTCATGAATTGTACACAGATTTTTTAACAGTCAAAAATAATAATGTTGGTATAAATACGAGAAATCCGATAAATGCATTAACAGTTAATGGGGATATTGGATTTCATAATGAGAATACTGTTTTAAGTGTTCGTGGAAATCATCTTAATGTATTGGGTAATGGATTTGTAGCAAGTAATATAAGTATCCCTATGAGAAAAAATGAATCAGGTATTCATATAAAACCTCAAAATGATGTCACAAAAACATTGCCTTTAACAGCTTCGGATATAAATAATGTTGTTAATCATGACTTGAATACATCATTATTAATAAAAGGATTACAAGGAACTGCTGTAATAAAATCTGATTTAAACGATGTTTCTTCTTATTTGGCATTTTATGATAATCATAATCACTATGGATTTATTGGTTTAGAAGGTGATGGATTGTATGGAAAAGAGGAAAAAGGGACAATGTCGATTATATCTAAAAAGGATGTTCGGTTTGTTACCCAAAATGAGGAACATATGCGTATTCTTGAAAATGGAAATATAGGAATACACACAGCATTTCCTTCATTTTCATTAGATATTGGAGGAAATGGAATAGGAATTGCTGGAGAACAATTTGTAGATATAGAAAGAAATGCATTTGTAAATACAATTCAAATAGAAGATGTTTTAAAGACAAGAAATATCAATCCAAATGTTATAAGTGTCCATCCTTATCAAAATATAAATTTACGTTTAACAGGTATAGATGGTGGTGTAAGAACTACAGATAAAAATAGTGGTGATTTTGCCACTTTTAGCAATTTACTGAATGAGAATAGCAGAGGAAGTGTAGTAATGATAGCTGGAAGTAACATTTATTTCAACGGAACCAATAATACGGGTGGAAATTCATATTTGAATATAGCATATCAACCTATACGTAAAAACACTTCTTTATCTGGAAATTCTAATATAAATGTGGACACTTATATATGGGATGAAAAAAATGCTAATAATTTGATTGGAAATATAGACGTAATAGGTAATCATTTGGAATTAATAAATCCAAAAGGTCATGTTGGCCACACATCTTTTAGATTACGTAATTGGAATCCGTATAATATAGAAAGTTCAGCCAGTAATTTAGATAAAAACTTTTTTGAGATGTGTTTAGAAAATGACAAAAGTGAGGAAAAATTAAAATCTCAATTAAAAAGCGATCATAATATTGAATTTATACTTGACAATAAAAAAATGATGGAAATATCGTTAGATAATAATGTAAAAATACCTGAATCTTCATCATTTAGAATACATTCTTTATCTACAGGAGGTGTTAAACAGGTATATGCGGATGAAAATGGTCGTTTAACACCTAATTCTTCTGATTTAAGAATGAAGATGAATATACAAAAAATGGAGTATGGTTTGAAAGATGTATTGGATATGAATCCTGTAGAATATAATTGGAATAAATATTTTTGTCATCCAATTACATCAGAAAAAATAGATTTAACGAAAGAAAGAGGTAAACAAAAAGAATTGGGTTTGATTGCACAAGAAATACAAAAAGTTATTCCTGAAAGCGTGGGTCAAAACGTGGATAGTACATTATTTGTGGATTATGGAAAACTAGTTCCTGTTTTGATAAAATCTATACAGGAATTAGCAAAAGAAAATAAACAAATAAAATCTGTTTTGAAAAAACATTCTTTGTGGTAAAAATCAAACGAATTATGATATTATGATAATATTATGCAATTATTCGTCTTTTTTATCTTTTTTATCTTTGTTTGAATCTTTTATGACATAAAGGTAAATTTTAGATCCTTGATTAAAAACAAACATTACAATAAGAAGAGCAGTTAGAATCCAAGAGAATGTATTACATGAAGGCATTACATACGCACCATGAACGGAACATTGTACACTATAAGCTAAGACAATACCCATAATGATGATATTTATAGCATAACTTATTTTTTCGTAAGTTGAGTTTCTAAAAACAGCTTTACGGTACTTTTCATTGAATAAAGTCATAGTAACATTGATGATGATAATTGCTACAAAAATGGCCAATACTATCCATGTTTGAGGAAGGAGCTCCATTGATTGATAGAATTAACAATGTTTTATATACTAAAAACATAAAATTTTATAATTTGTGAATATATAATCATCGGAGTAAAAAGAAACCATACATTGCGGCAAATCCAAATGCTACAGTACCTATAATTATGTTTACAATACCAACATAACGTACTCTATATGGAAGTTTTCCTAAACGATACTGACCGATATACCAAATACCTTGAAAAATATTGATAATACCTATAATGATGAGGGAAATCATAGCAATCATGTTGAGTACATATTTGTTGTCCATTATGAAATATAGATCAAATCAAGATGTATTATTCTTATTTTTTAGAAAGAAAAAAGATAGAAAAATAAAATAAAACACAAAAACACAAAAACACAAAAATACAAAAATACTAAAATACAAAAACATATAAATGATTATTTGTGATTATTTATAAAAAAATTGATTTTGTTCATTTTTTTGTATTTATCAACTAAAAAGATAGATAGTAATGCAATGTACTTGGTTTTCTTGTTTTATGAAAACATCTCAACAAGGATTATTAAGTATATGTCTGGAATTCAATCCTGATAATTACGAACACAATAATACAATTGAAAATATGGAACAAAACGAAACAAAGAAAAATAAAGAAACAGCTAAAAAATCAAGAGTTTATATAGATTTCAAAACTTTACCTAGTATTATTACGATACATAAAGATTATCCTAATGATTTACAGAAAATGATAATTACAGATGGTTTGATAGAAAAGCATGTTATTGTTAATAATATTGACAATAATGATAAAAAAAGAGAGAAAGAGAAAGGAGATTATCATTATGTACCTCAAGGTATAAGATATGGTCCATACATTGTACAAGAAAACACAATCATGTTTAAACGGGATTTTTGGAATTATCCATCAATTGTTTACCAAAAAGAAAATCAACCTATAATACGTGATATCAGTTTTCGTAAAAGAGTAATGCATCAAATAATTGTAGATTGTACTTAATTATACCATACGATCTCCTGCTGTGCGACCTGAGTATAGTTTACCAGAAATTCCACATTTTTCTTCATCTTGACGTACTTCAATTGCATTTTCATATTTTTTTTCTCCATAAACTAGATCCATCTTGTAAAATAATGCACATTTGACAGAAGGTTTATGAATATTTAAATTAGGTGTCATAATTGCGTGTTCACAATTTAAACAAAGTCGTGGAGTACGATTAACTTGAGGTGTTGATGGTGTAATTTTAATCATTTTGATTTGATTGAATGATTTAAGATATTTTTTGTAGTATAATTATATACTTTTATATTTATATAGTTTACTGTCTTCATTTTTTCATTTTTTCATTTTTTTCAATTTTTTATAAAATCTTATTTTATCATTCTTTAGGTAATTTCTCATAATCAGATGCATGTAGTCGTTCATTTGTTTCTTTATGAAGATAATAATTACACCTTCT
>SL_7KL_010_BRINEDRAFT_10000601_pt1 | contig 17053 bp, 13 predicted proteins | sample SodLak_010_BRINE_FD_10663 | JGI IMG/M metagenome (IMG submission 10663)
GGATATTGCGGAGTAAAAAAGTAAAGTAGATTGCTGTTTAAAACTGATTACTCTATTTTATTCAATAAGAACATCCATTTACTGCGTTAATTTTTATCACGATAGCTAAGGCTATCCTTCAAAAAAATGCCTTGTAACTGAATATCCTTATTGATTTTGACTTTGTGATTAAAATCGAAATCAGGTTAATTGTTTTCTTGTTTAATTTATTAAGTTTCATATGAAAAAAGTTATTTTTTAAATCATAAACAAATAAGTTAGAATCGTAATTTTTGCTTTATATAAGATACATCGATACTTCAAATTTTAAAAAAACTTTAAAGTAAAAAGAGTATTCTAAAGGAAATTAAACCCTGTCATCTTACAATCAACAAGATGTTTAAGTCAATAACCCCATTAATTAACTACATAAACATTTCGTTGATTCTCGTTCTTAGTTTTCTGTTGTAATCTTCAATTAACCATTCTTTGTAGTTCTTCGTATTATTAATAATACATTTTGAGTAAATAGTTACTCTATCAATAATATCTTCTTTCAATTCTCTAGCTAAAATACGCGCATCAAAAACATCTTCTGAATTTTCTACACACATTTTGGCATGTTGTTCAATAGATTCTTCTAACACCAACTTAGATTTTTCGCCATTATTTACAGTTTCATTATAGCGTTTTTTAACATCAAAGCTAATCTCTTCAGTGTTTTTAAACATCTCTCTTACTTCCTGAGGCATTTCATACCTAAACTGACTTTCAATTTCTTCATCAGAAATCATATTATCTAGGAAATAATCTGGATTTTTAAAGATCAAATGCCAATCAACGTCTGCATCCCACGGTCCAAATCGAGCAAGGTTATTTCCTAAATCAATAACATTAAAAGTATCTTTGTTAGGTAGCTTCCTACTCCCCCTCCCTATCATCTGAAAATACAAGGTAAGTGACTTAGTAGCTCTATTAAGGACAATATTCTCCACAGTTGGTTCATCAAACCCTGTTGTTAAAATACTCACCGAAGTTAAAATTGCATCAGGTGTGTGTTTAAACCATTTGAGAATAGCATTCCTTTCTTTTTTAGAATGCGTGTTGTCTAAGTGCTTGATGTTAGTGTAGCCAGCATCTATAAAAGTTTGATATACATACCATGAGGTATTAATACCGTTGTTAAATATGAGGGTTTTTTTACCTTTGCAATGCTCTTCATAAGCCTGTACAAGCTTATGTTGCATGTCCATATTAGTATATAAATCTTCTGAAGACTTAACTGTATAGTCTCCGTTAATACCAACCTGAAGCTGCCCCAGTCCAACATCATAAGTGTAAGTATTTGCTTTAGCTAAAAATCCTTTATTAATCAATGAAGTAATAGAATTACCAACAATTAGCTCATCGTAATTTTTATTCATCGGTAATTTAATGTTAGAGCTTAAAGGAGTTGCGGTTACACCCAGCACAAAGCTATCTTCAACGTACTTAAATAGTTTTGTAAATGAATTGTAATGAGCTTCATCAATAATAGTTAAACCAATATTATCAACATTTAGTTTTTCATCACTCAGGCGATTATTAAGTGTTTCAACCATGGCTACAAAACACATATAATCATTGTTATCAGAGAGTTCTTTTACTTTAGAATTAATGATTTTATTCCTAACCCCAAAACTTTTCAGCATATTTGAAGTTTGCTTACAAAGTTCAATACGGTGGGTTAAAATGAGAACTTTTTTCCCTTTAGCTTTTATATATCTTCTTACTATTTCAGAAAAAACAACGGTCTTCCCTCCTCCTGTTGGAAGTTGGTAAAGTAAATTATAATTGTTTGGAGAATTTTCAATACGATCAAAAATGTTTTGTAAATCATTTTCTTGGTAATCGTAAAGTTGTTTTTCTTCAACCTGCTCTTCAGTAACTTGATTTTCTTGCATAAATCAGAGATGTGTGCTTGTTTTAATTTTTTGCAAAAATAACGAGTTTAAAAGCTTTATCGAAATATTTGAACGTTAAATAACATAAAATTGAAAAATAAAATTTATTCTGCTTAAAATGGACGAAGTTTGGATTCAATCTATTAATTTTGCAAACCTTGAACCTAAATAGAACAAGTTTTGGAAGACAATAAGAGAGCAAATCAATTAATTAGAAAAATTTTAAATGATTTAGATCATACCGGAATCATTTTCAACACTTTATCAGATAATCTAAAAAAACTCAGGGAATATGCTGTTGCAGATACTTTACCTGTTGTGGCTAAAGCTTTAAGATTAGCTTATGAGCATTTAGATGAATACGAAACCTTTGTGGCTCCTATTCCTACTGAAGATGAATACGATGAAGAGAATCCACCTGAAAAAATTACAGGCACAGAGAGCATGATTTATTTCATTAACCTCATTAAGAAACCTGAAAATCCAGTTAATAAGCAAGAAATACGAAGCTATATTGCTTTTTTAGAGGATTTTTCTATTTAAAAAATAAGTATGGGAAGAGCATTTGAGTTTAGAAAAGCGCGTAAGATGAAACGTTGGTCAACTATGGCCAAAACTTTTACTCGCCTTGGAAAGGATATTGTAATGGCTGTAAAAGATGGTGGCCCAGACCCAGACACAAACTCTAAATTAAGAGCTGTCATACAAAACTGTAAGGCTGCCAATATGCCTAAAGATAATATTGAACGAGCTATAAAGCGGGCTTCAGATAAATCACAAGGCGAATACAAGATTACTTTATTTGAGGGCTACGCACCTCATGGTGTAGCCATTTTAGTTGAAACAGCAACAGACAACAACAACCGCACTGTGGCAAATATCCGCTCCTATTTTAATAAATGCAATGGCAATTTAGGAACTTCTGGTTCTGTAGAGTTCATGTTTGACCATACTTGCAACTTTAAAGTTAAATCTGAAGAAGAAATAGACGTTGAAGAATTAGAATTGGAGTTAATTGATTTTGGAGCCGAAGAAATTTTCTTAGACGAGGAAGACCAAAGCGTAATGATTTACGCTCCTTTTGAGTCATTTGGAGCCCTTCAACAAGAATTAGAAGCTAGAAATTTTGAAATTGTTTCCTCTGGTTTTGAACGCATCCCTCAAACTTATAAAACACTTTCTGAAGAAGAAATGGAAGAGGTTAATAAGCTTTTAGAAAAAATTGAAGAAGATGATGACGTACAAAATGTATATCATAACATGAAAGAAGATTAGCTAAATTAATAAAAATCCTATTACAATAAAGCCAGCTACATAGCTGGCTTTATTGTAATAGAAAGCAAATAGCACTCTACTCTTATTTCTTATTACCTGGTCATTTCATCAAAAATAGACTTCATTAATCTTCTTTTGTCATTCAAACTTTCTTCCATAGAAATCATTGTTTCTGTTCTGTAAACACCATCAATATCATCCAATTGGAAAATTATATTTTTAGCATGATTTGTATCTTTAGCTCTTATTTTACAGAATAAGTTGAACTTACCTGTAGTAACATGAGCAACCGTTACGTAAGGAATTTCGTTTATTCTATTTAAAACAAACTGGGTTTGAGATGTTTTTTCTAAATAAATTCCAACATAGGCAATAAATGCATAACCTAATTTCTTGTAGTCTAAAGACAAACTAGAACCTGTAATAATCCCAGCATCTTCCATTTTCTTTACACGAACGTGAACAGTACCTGCAGAAATCAATAATTTTTTTGCAATGTCTGTGAAAGGAGTTCTGGTATTGTCAATTAACATGTCCAGTATCTTGTGATCGGTTTCATCTAACTTAAATCTTGCCATATTCTAATTTTTAAATTCGTAATATTTTTACAAAAATAGGCAATATATTTAAATTTCAATGTAATCTTTCGTTTTTTAACCTTGCTCTAATACAATATCTTTATTTTCCACTCTAATTTTAGTCCAAATATCATTAATTTCAGGGGGATCATTCAATTTTTTTCCATTAATCTTAATATTTCTTGATTTCAAGTCAATTTCAAAATGACCATGAAAATCATTTAAATCATTGATTTTATGAACCATAGGAACAAATCGGATCTCATCATTCATTAGAATTTCTTCATATTGTATTGCAATATCACTAATCGAATCGCCAAAAAGACAATTTCTTAAAATAATATCAAAAAACTTCTTTTGGTTCAATGGAATTTCAAAATAGGAGTTCCAAGAAGTGTTCTCATGGTCTTGACTTCTTAAAGCATTTAGCACAACTAAATAGGATTTCCAAATCATTTCTCGGGTATCTTCTCGTTGATAATCATTTAAATGACCTGCTTCAAACAAAATAGTTGGCACACCTTGGGTTTGCATGTAATCACCTATACAATTAATATTATATGTATCATCGTAACGACCGATTTGATGAGGCAAATCTTTTTGCAATTGCTGATAAATAGCATTGATTAACCGCATAGATTGTTTTCTAACATCGGTGAGTTTGCAACTTTCGTCAACCGCAGGAGACAAAAAGGAAAGTGCAGAGGTAAATGGACTTTTTCCAGCACTAAAGATGGTCCGCTGACCATGAAGATTTAAACATAAATCTGGAGAAAAACTCTCAAAAAAAAACCTTAGTAGCTTACTTTCTGGTTGAGATAGCTCAACAGAATCACGGTTTAAATCAACGTGATTTGCATTAAGTCTTGTGTACGCCACTGCACCATCTGGGTTTAACACAGGAATTATTTTAAAAGTAAGTTCTTTCTGTAAGCTGTTAGCTAAGGCATGATTACTCGCCATAAAATTAAAAAAATCAAATAAAGCTTTGGTTGTAGTTGTCTCATTACCGTGCATCTGAGACCATGCCATCACTTTCTGAGAACCTGTTCCAAAATTTAAACTATATATATTCCTTCCTGCTAAAGATTTACCTTCAATTTGTAAATTAAAATAAGGACTTAAGTTTTTTAATTCCTCTTCTATTTTAGTATAAGGTACATATCTGCCTGAAATATTTTCATTCTTAAACCTAAGGTAGTCTTCCAAAACTTCTTCTAAAGCGATCTGCATAAATTAATATTTTTAAAACTTCTTTTTACTAGCAAAACAACACAGCCAATTTTGGACATGTTATTTAAACAAGCACAATATATAAATATATTTTGATTGATAATATACAACTTGAAATTACATATTTTACAAAAGTAAACAACTTTATATTTACAAACGTAAACAAGCAAATGAATGATTTGTTTTACAATTGTAACCTACTTAAGTTGCACTTGTAAACCTTTAAATACGCTTGCTTGGAAAATGTCCCACTTTGACTATGATTTAATGTTATTATATTGTTTTTTAGTATTTTAACAACTTCTACTTAAATCTTTAGTTGATGTGTATTTGTTCTGTTTACACCGGTTTTGTAGAAGTGAATTATTTTGTTTACATTTGAAAATTGATAAAACCATATAAAATAGTTTACAATGGTAAACAGTGATGATTTTGCTAAACGTTTACAAATAGTATTTGATTTTTATAATTTAAACGCTTCTTCTTTTGCTGAAAAAATTGGTGTTGGGCGCGCATCAATTTCACATATCCTATCGGGAAGAAATAAACCTAGTCTAGATTTTGTGATGAAAATCATTAGTGAATTTCCTGAAGTAGAATTGTATTGGTTATTAAACGGCAAAGGATATTTTCCTAAATCTGAAGTAAAACCCACCTCCTCTTCTATTCCTTTTAATAGTACTATTGCTAGTGATAAAGATAAAGTTCTAAATAATGAAGAAGAGCAAACAACAACTTCAAAAGATCCGCATCACCCAACTAATAAACTAATCAATACTTCTCTAGTCAATAAAGAAATTGCTAAAGTTCTTGTTTTATATACCGACGGCAGTTTTGATTCATTCACCCCTAATGAATAGTTAATTTTTCTTTTCTATTGGACAGTTTCCTGTTTTTTCAATTTAGAATAGTTTAATTTTGCATAAAAATGCAATTGATGCGATTAGGAATTACACTTTTATTATCTCTTTTATTGTCTTCTTGCTACAATTATGAACGTGAATGTAAGGATTTTCAAACTGGGGTTTTTGAATTTGAAACTGTTTTAGGTACTGAAATTGTAAAAACAACCTTTGAGCGTAGAACCAAATACGAAGTTGAAAATTACCAAGGAAAAATTGATACTTCAAGTATTCGTTGGGTAAATGAATGTGAGTATATATTAAAATCAATTAACCCTAAAAGTATGCAAGATCAGAAACCCATGCATTTCAAAATTTTAGAAACTGATGGGACCACTTATAAATTTGAATATAACGTTGCTGGTGATACTAATAAACAAATTGGTACAGCTAGAAAGATAAGTGATTAAACCCTATTCTATTTCTGATGTCTAATTTTTATTTATAAATTATCACTTATTACTATTTTAGATTTGCACAAGAACATAACACTCTTATTTTTTTTAATGATAGCACAGTTTGTTGCTAGTCAAAATTTTGTTACCGCAGACCATCAAAGCTTTAACGCTCAAGAGCTTATTGAAAATTTACTATTTGGGGACACTGATTGTGTTGAAAATATTAATGTAACAGAAGCTATTTCTGGTAATTTTAATGATGGAATGTTGAGTTATGGAGCTTTTGATGCCAATAATTCAAATTTCCCTTTTGAAAGTGGTCTTGTTTTAAGCACAGGAAGACTTGACAATACCGAGGGACCCAATAATTCACTAAGTGATGATAACGCACCAGGATGGGGCGGAGATCAAGATTTACGTAATGCTTTAAATATTCCTGATGACGAAGTTATTACAAATGCAACCTCAATTACTTTTAATTTTGTTCCTCAAGCTAATCAACTTAGTTTTCGATATATTTTTGCTTCTGAAGAATACCAAGAAAATAATCTTAATACTTGCATTTTTTCTGATGTTTTTGCTTTTCTAATTAGACCTATTGGAGGAGAGTATGAAAATGTAGCTTTGGTACCCGGAACAGATACACCTGTAAAAGTAACCACCGTTAGACCTGAAATCCCTGGTGGCTGTGAGGCGCTTAACGAAGAATGGTTTGGTCAATTTAATCAGGGACCAAATGCAGCTAACTCTCCCACAAATTTCAACGGACAAACTAAAACACTCACGGCTACAGCTAATTTAAACCCTGGACAAACCTACGAAGTAAAATTAGTAATTGCCGATGAAGGTAATTTTAGATATGACTCTGCCGTTTACTTAGAAGCAGGAAGTTTTGATGTTGGTGTGGATCTAGGTGATAGCAGAATAGGAGAAAACGCAGTGTGTGAAGGAGATGAGTTTTCGCTTGAAATACTTGGTGATAACTATAACGAAATTAATTGGTTTTTTAATGGTGAGTCTATAGATAATTCTACTACATCTCAGTTAGTTTCTGAGGATGAATTAGGTCCTGGAATTTACCGCGTTGAAGTTGAGTTGGAAGGTGGTTGCATTGCTAATGATGAAATTGTTATTGAATATCAAAGTATTGATCCTGTTGATGATTTTAGCTTAGTTACTTGCGCATCGGCTGATAGTGATATTTTTAATTACAACTTATTAGATATTCAAACGCAAGTTGAAGAGGCTAACCAAAATTTGAATATTGATGCCTTTTTTACGAGCTTCAACTTAGCAGAAAGCAATCAAAACCCCATACAAAACCCTCAAAGTTTCAGTCCGCAAAATAACGTGAATGAAATTTTTGTTAGATTGGTTAATCCAGGTGATTGCGAAATTATAGTTCCCATTAATCTTTCTACAAATACGGAGTTCTTAGACCTCATTGAGATTGTTGAATGTCCAGATTTTGAAAGTCTAGAATTGAGCTTTAATGCTCAAAACTTTAGAAATTTTATTTTTGAAGAAATTGGTTTTGAAGTCCCTTCAGCTCGTATTTTTACTAATTTATCTAATGCATTACTCGGGCAAAACCAAGTCATTTCTGATAACTTTTTTCTTTCGCAAAATGAGCTTCCCGTCACCTATTATGTTCGTTTAGATGAGGAAGGTGAATGTGCTGGAATTGTTCCCGTAGAAATCAAAACACCTGGCATACCAAAATTTAATAATGAAGAGCAAGTTTTAGCTCTATGCGCCAACCAAGAACAAGATTTAGAAATTCATGCAGGAGTTCTAAATGCAAGCTCAAACACAAGTTATCTCTGGAATACAGGTGAAACTACAGCAACTATACTTGCTAATGAACCTGGAGAATATAGCGTTGTTGTGAGTAATACTATAACCAATTCTTTAGGAGAAGAAGTTTCATGTGAAGATTTACAGACTTTCGAAGTGATTTCTTCTGGAATTGTTTCGGCAAGTGTTCAATTAGTTGGTACTCCTGGAAATAATCAACAAGCTGTAGTAAGCGTTATAGGTGATGGTGAATTTCAATATGCTTTAAACAACTACAACTTTCAAGATTCAAATACGTTTAGTGTTGAGCAATCTAATAATATTGTTTTTGTACGAGATTTAAATGGTTGTGGAATTGTTTCAGTGCGTTTTGTTGCTATTCAATTTCCCGAATTTTTCACCCCTAATGGAGATGGAATAAATGACGGATGGAGACCACGAGGAGTTACTGCTGCAAATTCTGATTTGGTGAGAATAGACATTTTTGATAGATTTGGAAAACGCTTAGTGAGCCTTTCTCCAGGAAATGCATGGGATGGTACTTATAATGGAAGACCTATGCCTTCTAATGATTATTGGTTTCAAGCGGTTTTCAGAGACGGAAGTACGTATAAATCAAACCTAACCTTAAAGCGATAAACCATGAAGTTTAAAATTGAATCTGATTATCAGCCTACGGGAGATCAGCCTAAAGCTATTGATCAATTAGCTAATGGAATTGAAAACGGAGATCCCTACCAAACCTTACTAGGTGTAACAGGTTCAGGAAAGACTTTTACCATGGCTAACGTAATTCAAAAAGTACAACGCCCAACGCTAGTATTAGCACATAACAAAACCTTAGCAGCTCAATTATATTCTGAGTTTAAAGACTTTTTTCCTGAAAATGCAGTAGAATATTTTGTTTCTTATTATGATTATTATCAACCTGAAGCTTTTATCCCTTCTACAGGGACCTATATTGAAAAAGACCTCTCTATTAATGATGAAATTGAAAAACTTCGCTTAAGCACTACATCCTCCCTACTTTCTGGCCGAAGAGATGTTCTTGTTGTTGCTTCCGTTAGTTGTTTATACGGAATTGGTAACCCGCAAGAATTTCAAAAAAATGTAATTAGTATTGAAGTAGGACAAGAAATTCCACGTACTCAATTTTTAAAGCGGTTAGTACAAAGTTTATATTCTAGAACTGAAGTTCAATTTAATCATGGAAATTTTAGAATCAAAGGAGATACTTTAGATGTTTTTCCAGGGTATGCAGACCACGCCTATCGAATTCATTTTTTTGGTGATGAAATTGAAGACATAGAAGCTTTTGATGTTCAGAACAATGCTATTATTTCAACGTATGAAAAGCTGAATATTTATCCCGCAAATATTTTCGTAACCTCACCAGATACCTTAAATAGGGCAATTGATCAAATTGCACTAGATTTAGGAAAACAAATTGAATATTTTAAAGAAATAGGAAAACCTTTAGAAGCCAAAAGAATTGAAGAACGCACTAATTTTGATCTAGAAATGATTAAAGAATTAGGTTACTGTTCAGGTATCGAAAACTATTCAAGATACTTGGATGGTAGACAACCAGGCACACGTCCATTCTGTTTATTAGATTATTTTCCAGAGGATTACTTGATGGTGGTAGATGAAAGTCACGTTACTATCTCACAAGTAGGCGCAATGTATGGCGGTGATCGTTCAAGAAAGGAAAATTTAGTAGATTATGGTTTCCGACTTCCTGCTGCAATGGATAACAGGCCTTTACGTTTAGAAGAGTTTGAACAATTGCAAAATCAAGTAGTTTACGTAAGTGCTACACCAGCAGATTATGAGTTGCAAAAAACAGAAGGCTTGTATGTAGAACAAGTAATTAGACCTACAGGGCTTCTGGATCCTATTATTGAAGTACGTCCAAGCCAAAACCAAATTGATGATTTAATTGAAGAAATTCATTTACGTGTGGAAAAAGATCAACGAGTTTTAGTAACTACTTTAACCAAAAGAATGGCCGAAGAACTTACTAAATACCTTTCTCGTGTTGATATCAGAACACGCTATATACACAGTGACATTGATACCTTAGAACGAGTAGAAATCATGGCTGATTTACGAAAAGGGATTTTTGATGTGCTAGTTGGGGTAAACTTATTGAGAGAAGGTTTAGATTTACCGGAAGTCTCTTTAGTTGCTATTTTGGATGCAGATAAAGAAGGTTTTTTGAGGAGCAATCGTACCTTAACACAAACAATAGGAAGAGCTGCTAGACATTTAGAAGGAAAAGCAATTTTGTACGCTGACAAAATCACTAACAGTATGCAAAAAACCATTGACGAAACAGAATATAGAAGAAACAAACAAATAGCTTATAACAAAGCTAATAACATCACTCCAAAAGCCTTAAATAAAAAATTAGATAGCGCATTAAGTGGTCAAAGAAAAGAAAATAAAGCCTATCAAATTGAAACTAAACAACTTTTAGCAGCTGAAGAAAAGCTATCTACTTACACTAAAAAAGACATAGATAAGGAAATGAAAAAAGTAAGGAAATTAATGGAAAATGCTGCTAAGGAACTAGACTTTATGGAAGCTGCTAAATTTCGTGATCAATTAAAAGCCTTAGAAAAAAAGAAAGAAGAGTTTCAGGCTTAATCCTAACTTCAATAGTACAATTTCATAAGTAATCACTTAAAAAATACCCTAAATCATTTCTTTGCAAATGAAATAGGGTATTGATTGTTTTTTGAGCTATTTTTTATACAAATTTGACTATTAAATGTCGTTAATAGTCAAATTATTTTTTTCATATAAAACGCTGTGAATAATTTTCATCCTGTAGTTACGAGACGGAAATTGTAAACAAGGAAATATAGGGTAAAAAATGTATGAGCTAAATAGCGTCAATTGATATGGTTAAACTGGTTTACTGCTCAAAATAGCTGAAACTTTCTTCACCTTTAAGTTGCAGTAAAGTGTTGTAAATTAATTTAATAACGTTTTCAACATCATTTTGATGTACCATTTCTACAGTAGTATGCATGTATCTTAGCGGAAGAGAAATTAAAGCAGAAGCTACTCCTCCGTTGCTGTAAGCAAAGGCATCTGTATCGGTTCCCGTCATTCTACTTGCAGCCATTCGCTGAAAAGGAATTTTATTTTTTTCAGCTGTGGTCATAATAAGTTCTCTTAACCTGTTTTGAACTGCAGGAGCATAAGAAATTACAGGTCCATCACCAATTTTTGTAAGCCCCTCTTTCTTTTGGTCAATCATAGGGGTTGTAGTATCGTGACAGACATCTGTTACAATAGCTAAATTAGGTTGAATACGTTGTGTAATCATTTCAGCACCACGTAAACCAATTTCTTCTTGTACAGAGTTGGTGATATACAAACCAAAAGGTAATTCTTTTTTATTTTCTTTTAGTAACCTGGCCACTTCAGCAATCATAAATCCACCCATTCGGTTATCTAAACCTCTACATACAAATTTATCTTTATTAAGAATAAAAAATTCGTCTGGATAGGTAATAACACAACCTACGTGAACACCTAGAGCTTCAACTTCTTCTTTTGAAGAACAACCCACGTCTATAGAAATATTTTCAATTTTTGGAGTTTCTTCTTTTGATTTATCTCTGGTATGAATAGCTGGCCATCCAAAAACACCAGGTAAAACCCCATTTTTTGTATGAATATTTACACGTTTAGAAGGAGCAATCATGTGGTCACTTCCACCATTTCTAATCACATATATTTGACCTTCATCAGAAATGTAATTTACATACCAAGAAATTTCATCAGAATGCCCTTCAATTACTACTTTATATTTTGCTTCTGGATTAATTACCCCAACTGCTGTTCCGTAGGTGTCTGTAATAAATTCATCTACATAGGGTTCAAGGTAATTCATCCAAATTTTTTGACCTTCCCATTCATAACCTGTAGGTGAAGCATTGTTTAAATATTTTCTTAGAAATGATAATGAGTTCTCGTTGAGCATAAATTTATTTATTTAAAATTTGAATGCGAATTTAATAAGATTTTCAAATACAAATCGTTTACAAATAGCTAATTTTGAATTATAATTTTGATGAGTGGTGAAAAAAATAATTTACATTTTCTTAATTGTACTTCCTTTAAGTTTATATGCTCAAGAAAGGGAGCTTCTTATTGATTCTACAACTAGTAATTCAACCTCTAAAGAACTACCCATTTCTGATGAGGGCTTCAACTTTCCCACAAATATAATTCTTGATGACGTAATTGTTTTACCAAAACTAGATTTTACCAACCAAGATGAGTTAAGGGAATACTTAATATTGCGAAGAAAAACTAGGAAAGTTTGGCCCTATGCCTCTCAAGCAGCAACTAAATTAGATAGCCTTCAAGCAAGATTAGAACGTATGGACAATAAAAGACAGCGTAAAAAATACACTAAATTGGTAAAATCTTACCTTGAAGAAGAGTTTAAAGATGAACTAAAAAAGTTAACTAAAACTGAGGGGCAGATTTTAATGAAATTGTTACATAGACAAACAGGGGCAACTAGTTTTGAAATTGTTAAAGATTTAAGATCAGGTTGGAATGCCTTCTGGTATAATACAACTGCTAGCTTTTTTGACATCTCTATGAAAGAACCCTTTGACCCTTGGAATTCTAAAGAAGACTTTTATATTGAAGATATATTGAGAAGAAGTGCTCAGCAATCTTCTATAGAGCTCTCCCCTCCTGCTTTTCCTATAGATTATTTTGAACTCACTGAACTTTGGAAAAATGAAATAGGTATTTTTGGAAATAAGAAAATTAATGATGAAGATCAAGCTCTTCAAAAAAATAAATAAACATTAATTGTTTGATATTCAGATTTATAATTAGTCAATAAAAGAAATTTTCCTATTTCGTTAACTTATATTTTAAGACTAGTTAATTATTCTCTTTCCTTTAAATTGCAACACAGACTATATATATCTATATTTGCTATAAATCAAACCGCTTTGAATGGATAAAATTCAAAATTTCTTATTTAAAAATCAAGCTTTTATATACAAGATTGTACTTTTTGTATTCAGTGTTAGTTTGATGGTTTATTTTTTTCCAAAAGGAAAACAATTTAAATATGAAATCACAAAAAACAAAACATGGCAATATGAAACTCTTTATGCTCCTTTTGACTTTGGAGTTTTAAAATCTAAGCAGGCTATCAAAAAAGAAAAGGAGCAAATTAAAAATAATTTTATTCCTATTTTTTCATTTGATGAGCAGGTTTCTAACACAAAAATTAATTTAGCACGGGAGGATTTTGACACTTTCATAAACGATACTTTAAATATTGATAGTCAGGTTGAATTACTTGACTTTATAGAAAACCAAACCAAAGAAATTTACCTTTTTGGAATAAAAGAAAAATCTATAGATTCTTTAAACACTTCTATTGTCTATTTGAAAAAAGGGAATCTTGTTCAAGAAGTACCTTACCAAAGAATTTTATCTACCAAAGAAGCAATTAAATTTATTGAGAATGAAATTGAAACAAATAGGTTAAGTTATTACAGGCAAGATTTATTGAGCTTTTTTGAAAGCTTCTTAGTTGCAAATGTGTTTTTTAATGAGACAGAAAATAGAGCTTTGTTGGAACAAGAAATAGCTAAAATTTCTCAAACCACAGGAATGGTAAGTAAAGGTGATGTGATTATTGAAAAAGGACAAACAATAGACACCCAACGCTATCAAAAGTTAATTTCTGTTGAACAAAAATTTAATGAATTAAGTTATTCTCAAGAAAACTTAATCATAGTAACTATAGGACAAATTATTCTTGTTGCTATGGCTATTCTAATGCTATTATTGTTCATTAAGCAGTATCGCATTTCCATTTATGACAATAACAAACAACTAAGCTTTATCATTTTCAATGTATTAATCATTTTTTTTCTAAACCTTTTGGTTTTAGAGTTAGATCCAAAATATATTTACATTGTACCTATTTGTATTTTACCCATTACTCTAAAAGCTTTTTTTGATGCCCGATTAGGATTATTTACTCATGTAATAACAGTGCTTATTTTAGGTTTTATAGTTCCAAATTCATACGAGTATATGTTTTTACAAATTATTGCTGGAATTGTAACTATTTTGAGTGTTCCAGAGTTATACAAGAGAGCAAATTTGTTTATTTCGGTAGGACAAATTACACTGGTTTATTTAATTAGCTATTTTGCGTTTACAATGCTTCAAGAAGCAAGTATATTAGAAATTAGTGTATTAAATATACTTTTATTTGCGTTAAGTGGATTAGGTTTACTCCTTGTCCAACCACTTATATATAGTTATGAAAAAGTTTTTGGATTAGTCTCAGATTTATCGCTCTTAGAATTATCAGATACAAATAATAAATTATTAAAAGAACTTTCAAACAAAGCTCCAGGAACATTACACCATTCTTTAAATGTAGCTAATTTGGCTGAGGCCTCTGCCAACAAAATTGGTGCAAATAGTCTATTAGTTCGTGTTGGCGCACTTTATCATGACATTGGAAAAATGTATGATGCTTTTTACTTTACTGAAAATCAAACCACAGCAGTAAACCCACACGATGATTTGCCTCCAAAAGAAAGTGCCAAAATAATTATTGGTCACCGAATGAAGGGAATAGAAATGGCGAAAAAAAATAAAGTTCCCGACCGAATTATTGATTTTATAAGAACGCATCACGGCACTACTACGGTTTACTATTTTTATAAAAAACAAGAAGAGTTAACGCCAGGCGAAGTAGATATTGAAGATTTTCAATACCCAGGACCAAAGCCTTTCAATAAAGAAACTGCAATTTTAATGATGTGTGATTCAGTTGAAGCAGCAAGTAAAAGCATCAAAGAACCAACATCTAGTAAAATTGAAGAATTTGTGGATAAAATTATTGACAAACAAATTGAAGAAAAACAGTTTGTTAATGCTAATATAACCTTTAAAGAAATTGAGAAAATAAAAGAAGTTTTGAAAGCTAAACTTAAAAACATTTACCATTTGAGAGTAGAATATCCTGATTAATCAATAATTTTGATTAGTTACAAATGCAAAGTTTGAAGCTTTTAACTCCTAAATATCTAAACAAATACAAATGAAGAAAAAAATTACTATAGCCGTTGATGGCCACTCCTCTACTGGTAAAAGTACGCTTGCTAAACAAATTGCTAAACAGCTTAATTTTATATATGTGGACACAGGAGCCATGTATAGAGCCGTAACACTTTACGCTTTTGAAAACAAATTAATTAATAATACAGAGCTAAATAAAGATGAATTATTAAAAACACTTGACCAACTAAAGATTAATTTTCAAGTGAATCCTAAAAGCGGACAATCTGAAATACATTTAAATGATGTAAATATTGAGGATAAAATAAGGAAAATGGAAATTTCTGAGCGAGTAAGTTTGGTAGCTCAATTGCCAGAAGTCCGAAAAAAGCTGGTTGAAATTCAACAAGAAATGGGTAAATCTGGTGGAATTGTCATGGATGGAAGAGATATTGGCACTGTCGTCTTTCCGTACGCAGAATTAAAATTATTTATGACTGCAAGCTCAGAAATTAGAGCAAAAAGAAGGTTTGAAGAATTAAAAGCAAAGGGGGATAAAGCAACTTATCAACAAGTTTACACTAACTTAATGCAACGTGATAAGATTGATTCTAACCGAGAGCACTCTCCATTAAAACAAGCCGAGGATGCCGTTTTGATTGATAATTCTAATTTATCCTTAGAAGAACAATTTGAAATGATTAAAGCGCTTGCGCTTGTTAGAATAAATCAATAAAAAAAAATTGCATTTAATACATTTTTTGAAATTACTATTTATAAGTTCAAGCTTAAAAATGTACATTTGCGCTCTTAAAATTAAAATTCATGAAAGCAGGAATTGTAGGTTTACCCAATGTAGGAAAATCAACCTTATTTAATTCGTTATCAAACGCTAAAGCACAAAGTGCCAACTTTCCATTTTGTACTATAGAACCAAATGTGGGAGTTATTAATGTACCCGACCCACGCTTATTAAAGTTAGAATCCTTAGTAAATCCACAGCAGGTATTGCCCGCCACGGTTGAAATTGTTGATATTGCTGGACTAGTAAAAGGCGCAAGTAAAGGAGAAGGTTTAGGAAATCAATTTCTTGGAAATATTAGAGAAACAGACGCTATTTTGCATGTTTTACGTTGTTTTGACAATGACAATATTGTTCATGTTGATGGTCATGTAGATCCTATAAGAGATAAAGAAACCATTGATATTGAATTACAACTAAAAGATCTTGAAACTGCAGAAAAAAAACTTGAAAAAGTTAAACGTGCGGCCAAAACAGGTAATAAAGAAGCGCAAAAAGAACAAGCTACTTTAGAAAAGATAAAAGATGCTTTAGAAAGTGGTATCTCTGTACGTGCAGTTGAATTGGATCCAGACGACCGGAAAGCATTTGTGAAACCGCTACAGTTTATTACAGATAAACCTGTAATGTATGTTTGTAATGTAGATGAAGATGCTGCCGTAAGCGGTAATAAATATGTGAAATTAGTTGAAGAAGCTGTAAAAGATGAAGGTGCAAAAGTACTAACGCTTGCTGTTGGTGTTGAAGCAGATATTGCTGAACTTGACGACTTTGAAGAACGAAAAATGTTTTTAGAAGATTTAGGTTTAGAAGAAGCTGGTGTAGCAAAATTAATCCGCTCTGCCTATGCCCTACTCAACCTACAAACTTATTTTACAGCTGGAGAGAAAGAAGTTAGAGCTTGGACAATACCAATTGGTGCAACCGCTCCACAAGCGGCTGGCGTAATTCATACTGATTTTGAAAAAGGCTTTATTCGTGCTGAAGTAATTAAATACAATGATTTTGTTGAATTAGGTAGTGAAGCAAAAGTAAAAGAAGCTGGAAAACTGAACGTAGAAGGTAAAGAATA
>SL_7KL_010_BRINEDRAFT_10000602_pt1 | contig 17010 bp, 15 predicted proteins | sample SodLak_010_BRINE_FD_10663 | JGI IMG/M metagenome (IMG submission 10663)
CAATCAAAAAGGCAATTTTTTCAATAATGACGCGGGTTTTGCCCGACCCAGCACCGGCCAGCACCAACAATGGACTGCCTAAATGGCGCACCGCGGCACGCTGCTGAGGGTTCAGGGCCATGTTGAGTTTGCTCAAATTAGATCAGGCAAGAGGAGTCATTGTAGCCGCTGAAACGGTCAACGGGCTGCTCAGTTTTTGACATCGCCTCGGTATACTGGCGCGATGAAAGCACAACAATGCACCATCAAGAAAGTGGTTGTTATGACCACAGCCATTGGGCTGTTTGGCTGGTTTGCCCTGTGGGCTGGGTCTGCGCTGGCGGCAGAGACGCTAACACTGCATCAGCGCGCGGAGATCATGGCACAGCAACATCGATTGGTTGGCAACTTGCGCGCCCAAGCTCGTCGAGAAGGCGTGGTGGTGGAGGTGCCGCAATTGTATGTGTACCACTCCGATGCCTCAGCGGCTTTTCACTTGGATGGCTACCGCTCGGGCTTTGAGCGAGAACTGAGCTTGACGGTGGACCGCGGTCGCCGTGCCCGATCGATGGTGCGGCTGGATCGATTACTTGAGCGGGTCACCGATACGGATGGCGACACCGTGACGCTGGCTGACTTGCCGCCAACCTCGCTTTATGTGGTGCTGGTGCGCAATGATTCATGCGCGGCCTGTGATCAGATGGAAGCGGCACTCAGTACTTGGTTGGCTGACCGTGATGAGGCCTTGTGGATCACTATCCTGACGGATCAACCGCGCTGAGGTCAGACCAGGTCCTATTTTTTAGCCAAAGCGCGCACGGTTGTGGGGGCGATGAAAATCCAGCGCGGGGCCCATCGGGATCACATAGTGCGGGTTGATGGTGTCGTGGCTGGCGTAGTAATGCATCTTGATCGAACGGAACTCCACCGTTTCTGACACCCCGGGGTACTGATAGAGATCACGCACGTACTCGCTGAGGTTGGGGTAGTCCTCGATGCGCCGCAGGTTGCACTTAAAGTGCCCCACGTATACCGCATCAAAACGAATCAAGGTGGTGAACAGCCGCCAGTCGGCCTCGGTCAATTGATCTCCACACAAGTAGCGTTGTTCTCCCAAGCGCCGCTCCAGCTCATCCAGGGTCTCAAACAGCGGTACCACCGCTTCTTCATAGGCCTCCTGCGTGGTGGCAAAGCCTGCTTTGTAGACACCGTTGTTGACCTGGTCATAGACCAACGCATTGATGGCGTCGATGTCATCGCGCAACGCTTTCGGATAAAAATCACCCGGTGTCGCGCCTAGCTCATCGAACGCGCTGTTGAACATGCGGATCAGGTCTGATGATTCGTTGCTGACAATGGTGTGGTTTTGGGTGTCCCACAACACGGGCACGGTGACTCGCCCGCTGTAGTCAGGCTGGGCGGCGGTATACAGTTGGTGCATGAACTCCGCATTCATGATGGGGTCCGCCACCACTTTGTAGCCGGGCTGAAAGGTCCAGCCATGTTCGCGCATGATGGGGTTGACGACCGACAGGGAAATCATCCCTTCAAGGCCTTTGAGTTTGCGATAGATCAAGGTGCGATGGGCCCATGGGCAGGCATGGGCCACAACCAAGTGGTAGCGTCCAGGCTCCGCTTTAAAGCCACTGCTGCCTGTGGGGCCGGCAGCGCCATCTGGTGTCACCCAATTTCTAAACAGCGCGGCCGATCGCTCAAAGCGGCCGCCGCTGGCTTCCGTGTCATACCACTGGTCATGCCACTGACCATCAATCAACAAACCCATTTCTAATGCCTTCTGTTGTTCGGTGCGCTAGCCGCTAACGTAGCGTTCAAGTTGTTCGATCAGGGCTTGCTGATCACCAATGACGGCGTTCACCAAATCCCCAATCGACACCACACCCAACAGTGTACCGTCCTCCAGCACCGGCAAGTGACGGATGCGTTTGCGCGTCATCAGGGCCAAGCCTTCGTTAGCGGTGGCGCGCGGGTCGATGGTGACNAANTTAGTGGACATNATTTGACTGATGGGGCACTCACGAGAACGTTTGTCGGCCAGAATCACTTTGCGCGCATAATCCCGCTCGGAGACGACACCCACCAACGCCCCATCATCGATGACCAGCAAGGCGCCAACGCCNAGTTCGGCCATGCGGTGGATGGCCTCATAGACTGTCTGGTCAGAGCGCACCGACCAGATCTCTTGGCCTTTTTCAGCAAGAATTTGTCGAATGTTGTGCATGGCAGACCCCGCGAGTTGGTGGTTGGCACCTTTAGTATAGGCGCGCGCTCCATGGGCTGACCATTAGACCATAAGCGTATCAATGCGCCCGGCTACGGCTATTTGCCAATGCAAAATTCAGAAAAGATGCGGCCCAGCAATTCATCGGTGGTGACCGCGCCGGTCAGGCTGGCCAAGGCATCAGCGGCTGTTTTCAGATGCTCGGCCAACAACTCGCCCGAGCCTGTTGCCGTGAGAGCCTGCATGCCATCAGTCAGTTGGTCGGCCGCGAACTGCAAGGCTTCAATGTGACGTTGGCGGGCACTGAATTCGTTGGTACTGGTCTCTTGCAAGCCCAGCTGCCGCATCATGTGATCTTCCAGTGTGTCTAAACCAATACCAGTGAGTGCAGACAGCTGCACAAGGGTCTGTGAACCCTCCTGCGTCAGCCCCGGTGGCTCGCCACTCTCGTCAATTTTGTTGCGAATCGTGATCACCAAATGGCTGCTGGGTAGGGCCTGTATGGCATGCACCACGACTGGATCGGCGCCGCGATCATCCATCACATGCCAGATGACGTCTGCCGATTGCAGTTCCCGATGGGCCCGCGCCACACCCTCTGCTTCAATCGGATCATCGGTATCCCGCAAGCCTGCCGTATCGGCCAGCGTCATGGCCAGACCCGCAAACACCAGTTGCTCGCGCACCACATCACGGGTGGTACCGGCGATAGCCGTCACAATCGCTGTGTCGCGGCGAGACAGGGCGTTCAACAAACTGGATTTACCCACATTCGGCGCACCGACAATGGCCACCTTGATGCCCTCAGTCAAAACGCGTCCGGTCTGCGCTTGCTCGAGTATGCCTATTAATTGTGCGAGCAACGCTTCAAGCTGCTGCACCACCTTGCCCTCGGCGAGAAAATCAATCTCTTCGTCNGGGAAATCCAGNGCNGCTTCAATCCACACCCGCAACGCCGTCAGCGCCTCCGCCAAGGCGGTGACTTGTTGTGAGAACACGCCTTCCATACTGCGCTGGGCCGCACGGGCGGCCTGTTCACTGCTGGCAGCAATTAAATCAGCAATTGCTTCGGCTTGAATCAAGTCCATACGGCCGTTGAGAAACGCNCGTTGACTGAACTCACCNGGCTCAGCATGACGGGCGCCTGCCTGAATCAGCGCCTGAATGATTTCGGCTTGAATGATGGGTGAGCCGTGCGTGTGCAGTTCACANACATCTTCGCCCGTGAAGGAGTGCGGACCAGGAAAGCACAACAGCAAACCTTGATCGATGCTTTGGTTGGCATCACGGTCATCTGGCTTATAAAAACTGCGGTAGGCGGCCTGGCGTGGCGCGGGTAAANCCTGNGTTGGACACAGNGCGCTGGCCAGTTGAAAACTGTCTGGGCCAGACAAACGAATGATGCCTACGCCGCCACGCCCCGGNGGCGTAGCCACCGCGCAAATCGTGTCCTGCTCAGCCTTCTTTTTCAAGACGGCGGAGGATGTACCACTGCTGCGCCAAGGACACCCCTGCGTTGGTCGCCCAATACAGCACCAATCCTGCGGGGAATAAGGCGAACAAGAAAGCAAAGACGACTGGCAACCACATCATGATTTTGGCCTGCAGTGGATCCATACCTGCCGTCGGCATCAAGCGTTGAGTGACGATCATGAAGATGCCGTTGAGCACCGGCAAAATGAAATAGGGATCGGGGCGGCTTAGATCAGGCACCCATAAGAAAGCGGTCTGACGCAACTCCACCGACTCCAGCAGCACCCAATACAAGGAGATAAAAATCGGGATTTGCACCAAGATCGGCAAGCAGCCACCCAGTGGGTTGACCTTCTCTTTCTTGTAGATCTCCATCATGGCCTGACCAAACTTCTGCCGGTCATCGCCGTAACGCTCTTTCAGTTGTTGAATGCGCGGGGTCAACTTGCGCATCTTGCCCATCGATCTAAATTGCGCTTCAGTGAGCTTGAAGAACAGCAGCTTGATCAACAGAGTCAAGGCAACAATCGACCAACCCCAGTGATTGATCACCGAGTGAATTTTATCGAGCACCCAGAACAAGGGTTGTGACAACACGCGGAACCAACGGTAATCAACGGTTAACACCAGCCCGTCGGCCACCTCTTTGAGTCGGTTCTGCAGTTTGGGGCCAGCATACAGCCGCGCTTGAAAACGATGCACCTCACCGGGGGCCACTCGCACTTGTGGCGAGGTTGCAGCCACCGTGTAGCGGGGCAAGCGATCGTCGTCAACAAAGCGGGTGCTGTAGCGATGGGTTTGTTCTGGGGGCGGGATCCACGCAGCGAGGAAATAATGCTGGATCATGGCTGACCAGCCGCCGGCAATGTCTGCAGAAAAATCGCGCGAGCGGATATCACTCCACCCCATTTTGCGCATGCCTTCGCCAGGCTGGAACACGGCCGAGCCGTTATAGCTGAATCGCTCTGGGTTGGTAAAGGCAGGCCCAGCGTTACTAAAATCAGGCTCGGTTCGCTGCAACTGCACATAGCGCGCGCCGCGCCACTCTAACTCGCTGTTGTTGCGCAGTTCTATTTGTAAGTCAATAACGTAGTCACCGCGGTAAAAAATCCACGTCGCCACCACCTCAATGCCGCTGTCGTCGCGCCAGACCAACGGTACTTCCACTCGATCCTGACCCGGCAACAGTTGATAGAAATCTCGATCAAATTCCCAGCGGGTCGTGTGATTGGGCGCGACGCCGCTGGCGCTCAACAAACCTGCCTGTGCGATGAACAAGTCCGGCACCTGCTCAACCAACAAGGTAAAAGGGTCGTCGGGTTGATCGACAGCAATGGGATAGTCTTTTAAGCGTAAGTCCACCAAGCGTGCGCCGGAGGCATCGATTTGCAGCTGCAATACATCGGTTTCAACCTCTATACGCCGACTGGCCCGAATCTCGGCCACAACGGGTGGCGCGTCGGTGCTTGACGCCGACCCATCGCGATCTTCGAAGTCAGGCAACGCGGGTAAGTCGGCGGCTGGCCGTGTGCGCGCGCCATCCTCGCCCAGGGCTTCATCGAATTGATTGTCGATGGCGGTCGCCGCGGGCGGCGCAGGCACCATGTAGTCACGCTGCCACTGCATGTACAGCAAGATGATCAGCATTGACAGCAAAATCAGGAAGAAGGCGCGAGTGTTCATGCTTTAAATGTTGAATCCTTGGTTTGCGTGCCCGTGACATCCAAATGTTGCCAGAGGCGATCGGCCGCGGCAGCCAGTGCCGGCTCATGGCGGGCGGCTGGTTTGGCCATGATCACAATATCCATGGCCGGAAGCTGCGCACGTTGACGGCGGAACGATTCTCGCACAGTTCGCTTGATGCGGTTGCGATCGACCGCCCGTGGGCACGCTTTGCGCGACACCGCCAGACCCAAGCGCGCCTGGGCAGCTTGGCCTTGCATTGGTGAGGGCACAAAACGCAGGCTGAACAATCGGGTATGCCGCACTTGACCGAATTTAAAAACGCGCCGAAATTCCGACGGCTTTAACAATCTGGCCGAGGCGGGAAATGTACATTCCCCCGCCACAGCGACGTGCATCAGTTACCGTTGGTTGCGGCCAGGCGCTTGCGGCCTTTGGCGCGTCGTGCGTTAATGATGGCCCGACCTGAGGCGGTGGCCATGCGAGCACGGAAGCCGTGACGGCGAGCTCGCTTGATTCGACTGGGTTGAAATGTGCGCTTCATGATGTATTCCCGTGTATTCCCGACGGCAAAAAAGAGCTAAGATGACCAGAGCGTGGACAACTCGGCTGGAAATCCGCAACAAAAGACGTCAAGAATAGCGTCTAACTGGCCTAGGCGTCAATGCCTACAGGACATAAATAGATCAGCATGAATGAATCGGTGCCATCCACTCCCTATCTCGATCTCTGGGAACAATGCCTGACTCGCCTGGCACATCATGTGTCGGTGGATGAGATCAATACTTGGTTGCGCCCTTTGCAGGTTGATGATCAGCGCCACGATGCTTTGAGTCTGAGGGCGCCGAACGACTTCGTGCGCGATCAAGTCACCAGCCAGTACCTGGCCATGATTGAATCCTTCCTGTCCAGCCAAGGACACCTTGACTTAAAGGTTCACATTACCGTTGGTGACCGCCGCGCCGCTGAGGCGCCTAAAACAGCCGCGGCCACTCCTGCTGAGAGGATGGCCTCTGGCTTAGACCAGCGTTATGACTTCGACAATTTCGTGCTGGGTAAATCCAATGAGCTGGCTTATGCAGCAGCACAACAGGTGGCGCAAAATCCTGGCACTGTCTACAACCCACTGCTGCTCTATGGCAGCACGGGACTGGGTAAAACACACTTGCTGCACGCCGCGGGCCGCTTCATGGCCGAGCGCGATAGCAGCGCCAAAGTGTTGTATCTGCATGCTGAGAAATTTGTCTCAGAAATGATCCAGGCCTTGCGCCGCGACCGCATCGATGAATTCAAGCGGCGCTATCGATCTGCCGATGCCTTGTTGATTGATGACATTCAATTTTTTGCCGGCAAAGACCGTTCTCAAGAAGAATTCTTCCATACTTTCAATACCTTACTTGAGTCTCGCCAGCAAATTATTTTAACGTGTGACCGCTACCCCAAAGAGGTGGATGGCCTCGAAACACGGCTTCGCTCACGCTTCGGCTGGGGCCTGACGGTCTCCATTGAGCCGCCTGATTTCGAGACCCGGGTGGCGATCTTGCAGAAAAAAGCCCTGGAGCGCGATCTCGTTTTGGACGACAGCGTCACCTTTCTCATCGCCAAACGGATTCCCTCCAACGTCCGCGACTTGGAAGGCGCCCTGAACTCGTTGATCGCCAATGCACGATTCTCGGGCCGTCATATTGACCTCGATTACACCCAAGAAATTCTGCGTGATGTGTTAGCGGTGCATGATCGCTTGGTGACGATTGAAAATATTCAAAAAACGGTGGCTGACTTTTACCAGCTGCGTGTTGCCGATTTGTTATCGAAACGCCGCACCCGCTCGATTGCCCGGCCGCGCCAAATGGCCATGTTTTTAGCCAAACAAATGACTGATCACTCTTTGCCTGAAATCGGCAATGCCTTTGGTGGGCGGGATCACACAACGGTGTTGCACGCCTGTCGTAAAATTGATGCATTGTGCGAAACCGATGCGCGCTTGCGTGAGGAGCGGTCGCGGTTGACCCGGGAGCTGTCCAGTTGAGTGCTGAGGCCTTAGCTGTCATTCTTGGTGGCAATGAGGGCATAAGCTGTGGACAATAAAGCGATAAGAACTTATCCACATTTCATGCACCGTTTTACAGGTGCCCCCGTCCACCGGCGGGGAGGTGTGTAAAACATTGAAAAATATGAATTTATAGAAGATGACCACAGCACTAACAGGCCCTATTACTACTGCTATTTGTTTTTATAAACAGATTTAAACAATAACCCGGCCCATGTCGATCGAATTAGATCGACCTGTTTGCGAGGAGCCATCATGAAATTTTCAATTGTCCGCGAAGCCCTACTGGGACCCATTGCTCAGGTGGTCAACGTGGTCGAGCGCCGACAAACCTTGCCGGTACTGGCCAACTTCCTAATTGAAGCGGTCCCTGATGGCCTGCGCATCATTGGCACCGACATGGAAGTCGAACTGGAAGCAAAGGCGACAGCTGATGTCGCCCAACCCGGCTCGGTCACCGTGCCGGCCCGTAAGCTGGTGGACATTTGCCGCGCCCTGCCCGATGGTGTGAAGATCAATGTGCAACTTAACGGTGAAAAGCTGGCCTTGCACGCAGGCCGCAGCCGTTTCACGCTGGCGACCTTGCCAGCGGCGGAGTTTCCCTCCACAGATCGAGCCGAAGGCCTGCACAGTTACCCCATTCAGCAGGGCAAACTCCGCTGGTTGGTGGAAAAAACCAGCTTTGCCATGGCCCATCAGGACGTAAGGCACTATTTGAATGGCCTGTTGCTGGAGTTCAAAGAAGGCGTGATCCGGGCTGTGGCCACCGACGGTCACCGCTTGGCCCTGGCGGAGATCCCGGCAGAGGTGAGCGGAGAGCCGCGCAGTTTAATTTTGCCGCGCAAAGGCGTGGTGGAACTGAATCGCGTACTGGGTGACAGCGATGAATCCATGAACTTGGTGGTCGGCGCGGGATTTATTCGTGTCGAACGTGAGCGCATGATCATGACCAGTAAGCTGATCGATGGCCGCTTCCCTGATTACGAGGCGGTCATTCCACTGGCGGTGGATCAGGCGGTGATCGCTGAGCGTGACGCTTTTGTCGACGCCCTGCACCGCGCAGCCATTCTGTCCAATGAAAAATACCGCGGTGTGCGCCTTGAGCTATCGCCGGAGATGGTTCGCATTGTTGCCCACAATCCGCAACAAGAAGAGGCCACAGAAGAAATCGAGGCCCAGCATCAGCTTGATAACTTGACGGTGGGCTTCAATGTCAATTACCTGCTGGAAGCGCTCAATGCCATTGACGGTGAATCCGTTCGGGTGGCCATCAAAGACGCCAACAGTTCCTGTTTGGTGACAGGTGTCGACACCGATGCGGTGCGTCAGGTGGTGATGCCGCTCAAACTCTAAGTGACACGGTTGCCACCTTGAGTCTTCAGCGCCTGACGCTGCAGGGGGTGCGCAACCTCTCGCCGACCACACTCACGCCTGGGCCGGGCTTGAACTGGCTTGAGGGCAAAAATGGCGCCGGAAAAACCAGTGTCATCGAAGCCATTCACCTGTTGGCCCGCGGGCGGTCTTTTCGGGCCAATGCCATCAGTTCGGTAATTCAGCACCATTGTGAGCAATTGTTAATCGTTGCAGACACAGGGGCTGGGGACCGTTTGGGTGTCAGCCGCGACCCACAGGGGTGGACGGGGCGCATCAACGGCGAGGATTGTCAGCGCGTCAGCGAGTTCGCTCGCCGGCTGCCACTGATTTTGATTGAGCCCGAGAGCCACCGCTTGGTCAGCGCTGGGCCAGAGCGCCGTCGGCAATTTATGGACTGGCTATTGTTCCACGTGGAACCAGACTACCTTTCGGTCTGGCAGCGCTACCAAAAATTACTGAGACAGCGCAATGCCGCACTCAAAAACGGCAGTGCGACGGCGGTTATCGAAGCGCTGGAGCAACCCATGGCGGTTGCAGCCGATCAAATTAATGCCTGGCGGGACCAAGAAGTCAGTGGCTTAAGCGCGCGAATCAACAATCTGAACCAAGCGCTGGGCCTGCGGTTGCCTGGCGCGGTGGCGCTGCGCTACCGCAATGGCACCACCGCGGGGGCGCCGGTGTTGGCGCAGTGGGCCGAGGAGCGTCAGCGCGACCGTGAGTTGGGGTTTACCCGATCCGGCCCCCACCGCGCGGAATTGGTCATCACCTTGGCCGATCACCCCGCCTCCACCGAGGCATCCAGGGGTCAGCAAAAGCTCGTCGCCGTGTTGTTGGTGCTGGCGGAGTTGCAGCGCTTGCAGGCCGCCGCCCCGGCGCCCATGGTGTTGTTGGACGACCCCGTCTCTGAGCTGGATGAGGGGCATCAGCGCACCCTGATTGAGTGGTTGATCGCCAGCCAATTGCAGGTGTGGGTGACGGCCACCACCGCACCACCCACCTCAGCCCACCGGTTCCACGTGGAACAGGGTGAAATCCAGTCGGTGGTATAATTCGAGCTACGGCAATCCTGCGCGCNAGCGCCCAGTAGGTAGGCACCCGCATATGGCAGAAGAACAATACGGTTCCGGCAGTATTAAGGTCCTCAAAGGCCTTGATGCGGTTCGAAAGCGACCCGGTATGTACATCGGTGACACCGATGACGGCACCGGCCTGCACCACATGGTCTTCGAGGTGGTCGACAACTCCATCGATGAGGCCTTAGCGGGCCACTGTGACGACATTGTCGTCACCATCCACAGCGATGGCTCAGTCAGTGTGCGAGACAATGGGCGCGGCATCCCAGTCGATGAGCACGCGGAAGAGGGCCGGTCAGCGGCCGAGGTCATCATGACGGTGCTGCACGCGGGCGGTAAGTTTGATGACAACTCCTACAAAGTCTCAGGCGGCCTGCATGGTGTGGGCGTGTCCGTGGTCAACGCGCTGTCAGAACGACTGGATCTAACCATCCATCGCCAGGGCAAGCGCTGGGAGCAGCGCTACCAGCACGGTGCGCCAGATGCGCCCCTGCAGGCAGTGGCCGACAGCGAGCAATCCGGCACAGAAATTCGTTTCCTGCCAAGTAAAGAGACCTTCACCGACACTGAGTTCCATTACGACATCTTGGCCAAGCGCCTGCGTGAGCTGAGTTTCCTCAACTCGGGCATCGCCATCAACTTGGCCGATGAACGGGGAGAAGGTCGCACAGATCGCTTTTGCTATGAGGGCGGCATTCGGTCATTTGTCCAGTTGCTTGGCGAGGCAAAAAGCCCATTGCACCCTAACCCATTGTATTTTCAGTCAGAATTGGATGGAATAACGGTGGAGGCGGCGCTGCAGTGGACCGACTCCTACCAAGAGACCGTGTTTTGTTTCACCAACACCATCCCGCAGCGCGACGGCGGCACCCACTTGGCGGGTTTCCGTGCTGCGCTGACGCGCACGCTGAATGCTTACATCGAAGAAAGCGGTGCGGCCAAGAAATCCAAAGTGCAGACCACCGGCGATGATTGCCGTGAGGGCCTGATTGCAGTGTTGTCGGTCAAAGTGCCCGATCCGAAGTTTTCGTCGCAGACCAAAGACAAACTGGTGTCATCGGACGTCAAACCAGTGGTGGAGTCGGCCACCCACGATCAATTGCGGGACTTCTTGCTCGAGCACCCCGCGGACGCCAAAGCCATTGTCGGCAAAGTGGTTGAGGCGGCCAGGGCGCGCGAGGCAGCGCGCAAGGCCCGCGACATGACCCGGCGCAAAGGCGTGCTGGACATTGCTGGTTTGCCGGGCAAACTGGCTGACTGCCAGGAGAAAGACCCCGCCCTGTCCGAGTTGTTCATCGTCGAGGGTGACTCCGCGGGCGGCTCGGCCAAACAAGGCCGAAACCGTAAAAATCAGGCCATTTTGCCACTGAAAGGCAAGATCCTAAATGTGGAAAAAGCCAGATTTGACAAGATGTTAGGCTCGGCTGAGGTGGGCACTTTGATCACCGCACTGGGCACCGGCATTGGCCGCGACGAGTTCAATGTCGACAAGCTGCGCTACCACCGCATCATCATCATGACCGATGCCGATGTCGATGGCTCGCACATCCGCACCCTGCTGCTGACCTTTTTCTACCGCCAGATGCCCGAACTGGTCGAGCGCGGCCATGTGTACATCGCGCAGCCGCCGCTTTATAAAGTCAAACAAGGCAAGCAAGAGGTCTATTTGAAAGACGAGGGCGAGATGAATCGCTACATGCTCGAGCGCGCCTTGGATGAAGCGCGCTTGCTGCCTGATCCAGACCAGCCCGCGTTGCAAGGCCAAGCCCTGGCCCAACTGTTGGCTGATTTTCAACAGGCGCGTCAAGTGGCGCTGCGCTTGAAGCAAAAGCACGACCCCGTGGTGATGGAGCAATTGATTGATTTCCATCCCTTTTCAGATGATCCGTCTGCGTTTGAGGGATGGGCAGAGTCGTTTAAAGCCCGCCTAGATCGCGCCAGCCCTGCGGGCGTGACCTGGACCATCAATGCCCTGGATGGCGGTGGTTGCGTGGTCTCTCGGCACGCCCAAGGCGTCGTCATGGACAGCGTCTTGGATGCGGCCTTCTTCGCCTCGCCTGAATACCGCCAGTTCAGCAAGGTCGGTTCAGCGGTCAGTGATTTGTTCAGCGACCAAGCGCAGGTTGAGCGCGGCAACGCCAGTGTACCGGTGACCCGTTTTGCTGAGGCCTATGATTGGTTGATGGCCGAGTCACGCAAAGGCCGTAGCTTCCAGCGCTTCAAAGGCTTGGGTGAGATGAACCCTGATCAACTGTGGGAGACCACCGTTAACCCAGAAACCCGCCGTTTGCTGCGCGTCACCATCGAAGACGCCGTCAAGGCCGACCATATTTTTGCCACCCTAATGGGCAATGAAGTGGAACCGCGACGCGCTTTTATCGAAGAAAATGCGTTGCGTGTGAGTAATTTGGACGTCTAGATAAAACTCAAAGATAAGCGGTTTTGGTCACAGTAAGGCTATTTTTAGCGACATTTAACGGATTTTAGTCTTTCACCGCCACCATGGCAGCGAAATTCAGGGCCTGCATCACATCAATCACCGTGTTGAACCCGACGGCGGTCAAGCGGGTATGGTGTTGGGCTGGGGTGTCGGCCCGCAGCACCGTCTCCAATGCTTGGCGCTTGCGGGCGATTTCCAGATCGGAATAACCCTGGCTGCGCTTGAAATCCAAATGATGGCTGTCCAACCACGTTTGCGTGGTCTCATCTTCATGGCGCATTTTCTCCGCCAACAGCAACACCCCGCCCGGCACTAACCCATGGTGAATGCGGCGCATTAAGGCCTCACGCTTGGCAGGGTCAATAAACTGCAGGGTAAAGGCCATGATCACCAGCGAAGCGTTGGTCAGGTCAAGCTCACAGACATTGCCCTCAATCACTTCCACAGGAATGGCGGAATTGTCCTCGGCCACCTTGTCACGCGCGCGTTGAACCATCGCTGCAGACTGATCCACTGCGATGATTTGGACCCCCTCAACCTGGATGGCGCGTCGCGCCGCCAAGGTCGCGGCGGCCAGTGAGCAACCCAGGTCATACACTTGAGTGTGCGGCTGAACCGCACGCCGAGCAATCAGTGGAATCAATGACAACAGCAAGTCATAGCCGGGTACCGACCGTGAAATCATGTCGGGAAACACCCGCACCACCGCTTCATTGAACGCAAACGCGTCCGGCGCTGACTGGGCCGGATCGGCGTACAACTGATCACGGCTGCTCATGCGCCCACCGCATAGGGCTTATCTTGGCGGGCTTGCGCGCAGGCCAGCTCAACAAAGCGACACAGCACTGCAGGACCAGCGGGCGTGGCACGCAGACTTTCTCGCAGTGTCTCGGGAAACAAGCCCTCGCCACGCAACACATCTTGGCGGGCATCGATGTAGCAGCGCATGATGAACTCGTCGAACTCTGGGTGAAACTGCAGTCCCCAGCACCGCCCACCAAAGTGCAAGGCGTGATAAGGGTCGGCGTCGACCGTTGCGATCACACGGGCGCTGGCGGGTGGCTGCAGCACACGCTCCAAATGCGTGGCTTGAAACCATTGCTGTGGCGCCAGATCACCCAACAACGGATCGCTCGTATCGACGATATCAACGGCATAACTGCCCATGCGCCGACCACTGGGGTTGGGGCCCACCACACCACCTAGGGCGTGGGCCAACAGCTGATGGCCGTAACACACACCGAGTATGGGTATATCCAAAGCGTGAGCGTTGGCCAACCAGCCCGCCGTTGCCTCTGACCAATTATGACGGTGCGAGACCATGGCGGCAGAGCCCGTCACAATGACGGCCTGATAGTCGGCGCGTGCCCCTTCAACATCAGGCAGCGGCTCGTTGTGATGCACCTGCACCACATCATGCAGTGCGTGCAAAGGTTGCAAGTGGCGCATGAACCACTGATCGAAGTCGCCATAGGCCTGATGGGCCGCCTGCAGGCTGGATCCGGTTTTAATAATTAAGAGATGCGGTGGCGACATGGCCTAATGATAGAGCGGCACAGTTATACTTGCAGTATATTCCGCAGGCACGGCCAGACCATTAGCCATGATGACCTTCCAAGACTTTGTCACCGCACTGGATGCTTTTTGGGCCAGCCATGGTTGTGTGCTAACGGCGCCGCTGGACAATGAAGTTGGCGCCGCGACCTTTCACCCCGCCACCTTTTTAAGGGCCATTGGTCCTGAACCGTGGCGGTCGGCCTATTTACAACCCTGTCGTCGGCCCACCGATGGACGCTATGGTGATAACCCCAACCGCATGCAGCACTACTATCAATATCAGGTGGTGATGAAGCCGGTGCCAGATAATTTCCAAGATTTGTATTTGGCCTCACTCAATGCAGTCGGTGTCGACACCACCGTGCACGACATCCGTTTTGTCGAAGACAACTGGGAGTCCCCCACCCTCGGCGCCTGGGGCCTGGGTTGGGAGGTGTGGCTCAATGGCATGGAAGTGTCGCAGTTCACCTACTTTCAGCAAGTCGGTGGATTGGCCTGCGAGCCCATCATGGGTGAGATCACCTATGGCTTGGAGCGCTTGGCCATGTATTTACAAGGCGTCGACAGTGTCTACGACCTGGTCTGGACCACCGGCCCGCAGGGCACGGTCACCTACGGTGAGGTCTTTCACCAAAATGAGGTCGAGCAGTCCGCGTACAACTTTGAGCATGCCGACATCGACAGCTTGCGTCAGTGGTTCGATACTTGTGAAGCGCAGGCCAGCCAGTTGGTGGCGGCCGATTTGCCCCTGCCGGCCTACGACCAAGTGCTTAAAGCCTCGCATACCTTCAACCTATTGGACGCACGCCAAGCCATTTCAGTGACCGAGCGGCAGCGCTATATCTTGCGCGTGCGCGAAGTCTCCAAACAGGTTGCGCAAGCCTATTACGACCGCCGCGAGCGCTTGGGTTTTCCCGGCGTCAAGCGCGAGGCCGCATCATGAGCGCGACCGACAGCGCGAGCCTGCTCTTGGAGCTGGGGTGCGAGGAGTTGCCGGCAGCGCAGCAAGCGAGTTTGGCCCAGCAATGGGCGACGGGCCTGCAGCAGGCCTTGAGTACAGCCGGTCTATTGGCCGACGAGGCAATCGCCACGGTTTGGGTGACACCGCGGCGCTTGGTATGGCACTGCAGCAAGGTCAAGCCTGTTCAGCCCGATCAATCATTGGTCAGAAAAGGCCCAGCGGTCAAAGCTGCTTTTGATGAAAAAGGTCAGCCGACGCCGGCTGCGGAGGGTTTTGCGCGATCAGTCGGGCTCACCGTCGATCAACTCGAGCGGATAGAAACCGAGCAAGGGGAATGGCTGCAAGCCACTGTTCACCAGCCCGGAAAAGCCCTGGCCGAGGTGCTGCAAGCCACCATGGATGAGCTGGTGGTGCAGATGGCGGGCGCGCGCAGCATGCGCTGGTCGAGCACGGCTGCGCGTTTCCTTAGGCCGGTGCGTTGGCTGTTGGCCTTGCACGGCGACAGGGTATTACCGCTGCAGCTGTTTGACTTGGCCGCCGACCGCCTCACTTATGGCCATCGTGTTCATGCACCTGGCCCGCATGCGGTGTCTGACCCAGCGGTTTACGCGGCGGTGTTGCAAGAGGCCTATGTGGAGGTCGATCCAGTGCAACGGCGGGAACGCATTGCGACGCAGAGTGAGGCCTTGGCCAAGCAGGCTAAGTTGGAGTTGGCATTTGACGCGGGCCTGCTGGATGAAGTGGTCGGCTTAACCGAGTGGCCAGTGGCGGTGTTGGGGGCCTTTGATGCGGAGTTTCTAGATGTGCCAGCAGAGGCCTTGGTGTCTTCCTTGCAACAGCATCAGAAAAGTTTCCCGCTGCGCACAGCCGATGGCCAGCTGACTCATTATTTTATTGCGGTGGCCAACCTAGAGAGCAGCGACCCTGAGGCCATGCGCACGGGCTTTGAGCGCGTGATCAAGCCACGCTTGGCCGACGCGCAGTTTTTCTATCAACAAGACCGTCGTCAGCGTCTCGAAGATTGGACCCAGCGGCTTGATCAGATCGCTTTTCAAAAAGGACTGGGCTCTCTCGGTGATAAGGTCCGCCGCGTGACTGGTTTGGTAAGTGAGTATGCCGAGTGGTTGGGTGCCTCACCAGTTCACGCCGCCCGCGCCGCCGCTTTGTGCAAATGCGATTTACTCAGTGACATGGTCGGTGAGTTTCCTGAGTTGCAAGGCACCATGGGCCGCTACTACGCCGCCGCTGACGGTGAATCCGAAGCCGTCGCCCAGGCCATTGAAGCGCACTACTGGCCGCGCCATGCGGGCGACATCCTGCCACCCCGCGGGTTGTCGCAAGCGCTGGCCTTGGCCGACCGCTTGGACACCTTGGTCGGCAGTTTTGCAGCCGGACACAAGCCACGCAGCGGCAAAGACCCCTTTGCATTGCGCCGAATGGCCCTGGCGGTGGTGCGCATTCTGGAAGACAGCGGCTCGACGCGATCGTTGGCAGACTGGATCGCTGCCGCAGGGCGCAACTTGCCTACGGATTTGCCGGTGGATGCCGCGTTACTGGAAGAGGTGGAGGCCTTTATTGTCGAGCGCTTGCGCTCGCACGCGGCCGATCTGGGCCTCGACACCCAAACCTGGCAGGCCGCCTCAGCCCAGGGTGTGGCCGCGGTGGCCGATGTCATGGCACGTGCCAAAGCCGTGCAAAGCTTTGCCGATGACCCATTGGCCGAGCCCTTGATCGCTGCCAACAAACGCATTGCCAACCTTCTCAAACAACATGATGGCCCCGTCCCTGACAGCGTGCGTGTTGAAGTGTTTGAGGACCCTTCTGAGCAAATGCTGTTTCAAGCCTTGCAAGACAGCGAAGCGAAGCTGGATCAGTGTTTGGCTCAAGACACACCAGACTACGGTCAAGCACTGACCACATTGGCGGGTTTGCAACAGCCCGTGGACGCTTTTTTTGAGGCGGTCATGGTGATGACTGATGACGTCGCCGTGCGTGACAATCGCTTGGCCTTATTGTCGCGACTGCGGGCGGCTTTTCTACGCGTGGCCGATGTCGCCCGCTTGGGCCGGTGAGCGACGAGCCAGCCCTGCAAAGCGCCCAGCAAGCGGCGCAACAGGCGCTGCAACAGCATGGTGATTGGCCGCGCTGGCAGGCTGCGCTCGATGCCCTGCCCGAGGTGGA
>SL_7KL_010_BRINEDRAFT_10000603_pt1 | contig 17006 bp, 15 predicted proteins | sample SodLak_010_BRINE_FD_10663 | JGI IMG/M metagenome (IMG submission 10663)
TGTCTGCGCCTGTATCGCGCTGGATTTCCCGCAAGCCGATGCCGCCGAGATCCACCGCCTTTACGTGCGCCCCGATGCCCGCCGCCGCGGCCTTGCCCGCCACCTCGTCGGAATCGCCGAGACCCGCGCCCGCGCCGCCGGCGCCAGCCGCGTCATCCTGTGGTCCGACACCCGCTTCGAGAACGCGCACGCGCTCTATGAAAAGCGCGGCTATGTGCGCGCCCCGCAAGCGCGGGAACTCGGGGATGTGTCCGGTTCGGTGGAGTGGTTTTTTGATAAAAAGTTGTGATTTGTTGATATAGGCACGTATAAATAGTTTTATCCGTCCATGGCTCGCTCCGTCCTATGCGCCGTGGCCGATGGAGCGCTTTTTGTATGGGTAAAAAGGTATATTCGTTATGAAGGAATACGTTTTTGCTTTTTTCTCTGCATGCGTTTTCTTTTTTGTTGGGTATGCTTGTTCAATAGTTATTGTGTCTATTATTGTATCAATGGCTTGGATTCAAAATTCTTTTGTCTATATAATTCTATATTTTGCGTTTATTTTGNTTATTTCTCCGCTTGTTGGTGGTTATTGTTCGTATTTTCTGACAAAGAAATACTTCTATGTAATGAGTGGCTTTTTAGTTGCCGTCTTATGCTCTGTCGCGTCTTTGGTGGTATTGAGGATAGTAATTGAAATGTATGAGATCATAATGAATGTGCCGCTACGTAAGCGAGGAGATTATCACGTTTCCTTGACAATTATGGCTGTTCCCGCCGTGGTTGGCATCCTGCTCGCGGCCCTCGTCAGTGCCTCAGGGCCCGCAAAGCCGCAGCGTCCCATAATCCCGTTTTGAATGACGTGGCGCCTTTTGGCATTGTGCCGGGACAAGCAGGCTTCTGAATCAGGCGGGTGATGCAAGCCAGCAGGTATGTGTGACTGATGGAGCGTGGATCCGCAAAGATCTGTCCCGAAAGCTCCCCAAAGACGTTGCGTGCAACGCGTACCAACCGTTCTTATTTTGTCGATTGGCAAAATAAGATCCTGCCATAGATGCGTGTCACGCAGCAGGCACACTGAGAAAGAGGTCGAACGGGTTCTTCGTGAACCGGAAGCGCATGGTCGGCGTGTCGTCAAACGTCCCGGCACCGGTCACGCATGGGGCCTGCTTCGGTGCCCCAAACATAGTCAGGATTGTCGCTGCGGAGAGTTTTGTCAGATGACGATCAACGCGACGCCCCAGAACGCTGGCAATCACGCTGCCAAGCTGAGAAATCGCGCATTGGCATGCATTTTTGCGAAGAATGATGGCGGTGTCTGAACAATTCGAATTCGAGATCATCTTCAGCCTTCCACCCGGCGAGCATGATCACTTCATTCTTTCGGATGCAGTCATTGAGGCTGGCTTTGAGGATGCCCTCATTGGTACGGGTAACCCGAAGCTCCTGGCTGTCGAGTTTGTAGCGTCAGGCGAAGATGCCGAATCCGCAATCCTGAACGCCGCACGTGCCATCATGAGCAACCTCCCGGCAGGCACCCGGCTGCATGAGGTTCGCCCGGATCTCGTGAGCCTCGCGGATGTCGCCGCGAAGCTGGATGTGACCCGGCAGACATTGCAGCAACGGGACATGCCGCTGCCGGTTGCCGGCGGGTTGTACAGGATCGATGAAATCGCGTCGGTTATCAGGCGTGCAGCACAGCGTGAAAAGGGGCGACGGCGCCCGCGCTTTCACCCCGACAGAGTATGAAACTGGTTTCTCGCGGGCGAAGGCGCACGTTCACTGAACGCCAAGCTCGCATTGAAGGCGCTGGACCCTCGCTCGCTTCAGGCTGACCCCGTAGGCGCTACTGAACACGCGAGCCGCCAAGAGCCTGATCCCCCCTCAACCCGGTAAACCCGGCTCGTCAATCGTCACGCCGCGCCGCCTCGCGCTTTCCGCCACGGCGTTGCGGATGGTTTCGCTGCGTTTCATCAGGCGGCGGAAGCTGGGTTCGTCGAGGACGAGCAGGGCGCAATGGCTGATCGCGGTGACCTGGATGTTCCGGGTCTGGCGGCTGAGCACGGCGAGCTGGCCGAACATGTCGCCGCGCCCCAGCTTGTGCTTCTGGCCCGCCGTCTCGATCTCGACCGCACCCGAGGCGATGAAGCTGACCTCGCGCGGCGTGTCCCGTTTACGGATGAGGGTCTCGCCGGGCTGCACATAGCGCGCCTTCAGCGCCCGGGCGAGCTGCGCGCGGCTGGCCTCGCTCATCTCCGCAAACAGCGGGAAGCGCCGCACGAGCTCGGTCTTCTGCACGGCGAGATCGAGGGCCGGGCGGGCTTCGGCGCGTTTGCGCTTTCCCGCGAGTTCCTGCTTGAGCGTCGTGAACAATTCGCGCCCGATCAGGCCGTCCTGGCGCAGGATATCGTATTCGCGCTCTTCCAGCCGCAGGGCGATCCGCCGGATGAAGCGCCGCTCGATTTCTTCCGCATAGCCCGGATATTGCAGCCGCAGCCCCTCCAGCGCCGAGCGCGTCTCGTCCTCGCGGCGCTTGAGCAGTTCATGCAGCAGGTCCGCGAGGCGCCGCCCGTGGATGCGCCGGATCTTGCCGTCGATATAGCCGTGCAGATCGCGCAGGATCAGCCGCTGGTTGAGCATGATCTCGAACCGGTCCGCCGTCATCCGCGCCAGCGGGCCGGAGATGCGAAGGCGGTTGTGGAGCAGGACGGCGAACCTGTACCAGCGCCCACGCGCGAGGCTCACGCGGCCCGCTGCACGATACTGGTCGCGACCACCGGCGCGGGTGCGCTCGATCAGGCGATCGGCGTCCGAGAGCATGCGCTCGGCCAGACGCGCCGAGATCAGCTGCTCGCGGAACGTGTCGAGGATCATGTCGCGCTCCCGGCCCGCGAGCGCCACGAGGCCCAGCGTGATGCGGTCGCGGTCGAGGATGTCCTCCACCGCCTCCGCCTTCTGCATGGCGCTGTCGAGGCGCTCGGCGAAGCGCTTGGCTTCCGAGCGGACGATCTCGCGGTTCAGCTCGTGCCGCTTCGCCGTGCTCGCGACCTCTTCGCGCACATTGGCGAGCGCCACGGCGATGACCTGGTTCGACAGGGCGCGATCGAGCGGCGAGAGCTTGTCGAGCCCGAGATATGAGATCACCCGCCGCAGCGTCGTTCCCTGAACCAGCAGCGTGAACAGCGTGAAGCCCGTGGCGAGGATGCCCACCTCCCGCTTGATGTCGATGGTCACGCGCAGGTTCTCCGTCACCGCCAGCGCAAGGGCAAGGGTGACGGCCCCGCGCAGGCCGCCCCAGAGGATCGCGATCCGGTAGGCCGGCTCCACCCTCGGCGAGAGCCCCAGCCAGGTCAGCGAGGGCAAGACGGCATAGAGCATGAACAGCCGGGCCGCGATGGCCGCCACCACGACGACCGCGATCAGAAACAGGTCCCATAACTGGATATCGGCCAGCAGGCCCGGCACGAGAAGGGCGGCGAGGAGAAAGATCAGCGCGCCCGCCCAATGCGCGAGCACGTCCCAGACCTCGCGCAGCCAGGCCCAGGCGGCGGGCGCGAGGCGCCCGGGGCCGAGATAGTTCAGCGTCATCCCCGCCATCACCACGGCAATCACGCCGGAGAACCCGAAGGAGCGCTCTGCGATCAGATAGGTGAGATAGGGCAGGGCGAAGCTGAGCGAGATCTGGGCGAGCGGAAAGCGCCCGAGCCCGGCCATCGCCATCGCACAGAACCGCGCCGCAACCCAGCCGACGGCGATGCCGCCGAAGATGAGGATGGGGAAGTCGACCAGCGCGTCGCGCAGGGTCGGGTTCGGCACGCCCATCATCACGAAGGTCAGGAAGAAGCCGAAGAGCGCGATGGCGGCGGCATCGTTCAACAGGCTCTCGCCCTCGACGATTCGCGTCAGCCGCTGCGGCGCGGCAATGTTGCGAAAGATCGAGACCACGGCGGAGGGGTCGGTCGTCGCGACGATGGCGCCGAGCATCAGGCAGGCCATCAGGGGCAGGGTGGTGAAGGGGGTGAGGGCGAAGCCGATCGCGAATGTGGCGACGACCACGGCCAGCACGGCCATGACCAGAATCGGCACCCAGTCATCCGCCATGCGCCGCAGGTTCAGGCCCAGCGAGACCTGGAAAAGCAGCGTGGGCAGAAGCACGTAGAGAAAGACGTTCGAGCGGATGCTGAAATCGAAGACGAGGAAGGTCTCGGGGATGCCGAACAGATACGGCCCGGTATCCGCTGCATAGATCGCAAGTATGCCGATGATCACGCCGATAATGGCCAGCACCACCGTGTAGGGCAGCCGCGTCCTGTCCGCCAGCGGCTCGCTGAGCGAAATGATGATGAACAGGCCGGCGACGACGCCGACGATCGTGATGACATCCATGATCTGGCCGAAAGCCGGGTGACGGCGCGAGAGGAACGCGAAGCGCGTGTTCTTTCTGGCGGTGGCGCAAGCCCTCGTCAACCGCCGGGCACGGGCGTTTCGACATGGTTGTGCCGCAAAGCGCCAATATCACGTCCTACCGATGCGATCTGCATCTTGCCGCTCCGGGAGGGCGCGGGCGTGAAGATATTCTTTTCCGGTCCGCCGATGCGCCTGGTCACCGTTTTCTGCGCGCTCGTCCTGATGATCGCTCCGGCGCTGCCTTGCGCGCCTGCGTTCAACGATGGCCCGGCGACCGGAGCGCAGAGCGCCCCCGATATCGACAATGCCCTGACGGCGCAGCCGCTCGTCATCGCCCCGGCTTCCTTGGAGGGCGAGGCGGATGCCCGCACGCGGCCGCGCCGGTCCGCGGTCCCGGCGCTGTCGCAGATCGGTTCAGGGTCGATTCCGCGTATCTCATCCGCATGCACGCGCGTGATGGCGTTCCGGGCCCGCGCGCCGCCGGCGCCTGTTTGATTGCGACCTTTCAAGAAAGCGCCGATCCGCCGCGCGGATCCGGCAACGCAATCGGCGGCCCCTGTGGCGGCCATATCGGAACGATATCGATGTCCATTCAAGCAAAAGAAGACAAATCTCCGCGCTTTGGCGCTTATCTGATCGCGATCAGCGCCGTCATCCTCGTCGGCACGGAAGTGATCGGCCTCGCAGCCGCGACCGCCTGGGCTGTCGGCGGGCTCCTCCATCTGGGCGCGATCCTGACCTTGGTGCTCGGCGCTGTCCTGTGTGCCGGCGCCGCATGGGTGACCTGGATCTTCGCGCGCAATGCGTGGCGTGTGGAGAGCGCGTTTCAGCGCGGATCGGAAAATCCCGAGAGTTAGTCGGCAATCCGCACGGGGGCCTTGCCCGCCCTCGTGCGGCACCCGGCCACCGCATCGGAACGCCGCCTTCTCGGAACACCGGGCGATCGCTTAAGTTGAAGAAACAGACCGGACGCAAGGAGGAAACCGATCATGATCGATGACGAGAGCGAGATCCGCACCCTGCGTGAGGCCCTGGCGAAACCGCGCAAGCATCGCGACATGGCGATCGCGCAGGAGCCGATGCCCAATCACAGCAAGACACCCGGCGGCCCGAACCAGACGCCGCTGGCTTTCCGGGCTGCCTGGGATCTGGGAGATCGCCCGCGCCGGATCGCGCTGCTCATGGATGATTGCCAGGAGGAATACCGCCCCTATGCCGGCGATATCCTGCCGAAACTCGCCCGCATCGTGAACGCGTTTCGCGAACAGCGCGCGCGCAACGAAGGGGTCTGCATCGCCTGGAGCATCTGGAGCCGACGTTTCGACGACGGTATTTCCAACGCCATGGACCGCTGGTACGGCCCGCGCGGGCTTGATCCGGACAATCCCGAAAACGCCGCTTACGTCTTCACCGGCGCGCCGGGGCTGGAGCCGCTCGCCGAGATCGCGCCGACGCCGGAGGAGCGTGACGCGGGCTGGCTCTATCACGGCAAGCATCTCGACATGTTCTGGACCTTCGACGAGAAGGGCCGCTCCTATCTCGACGAGAAGCTGAAGGCGCTCGACATCGATACCATCGTCATCGTCGGGCTGTGGACCGATGAATGCGTGCTGAGCACCGCCTATGCCGGGAACTCGCGCGGATATGACGTCGTCGTGGTCGGCGATGCGGTGGCGACGGCGACGGCCAATCAGGAGATCGCGCTCAAGGTCGCAAGCAGCACGGTGGCCAAGGTGGTCTCGACCGACGAAATCCTGGCCTATCTCGAAGAAGGCTTCGTCGCCGGCAAGCCCGGCGCGGTGAAAGGCAAGACGCATCCGGACGGTCGCAGGGAAGGGTAGGCGCTTCGCCGGGGCACAACGCAATTCCGGTCTCGCGTTTTGCGGTGGATGCATCCTATCGGCGTGACCGGAAGCAACGATCCGCCCCGATGAGGCATGCATCGCGCGTCAGCCATCACGAGNGTATTTGCCGTNAACTCCTATCANGAGCTGCGCTTCGATCGTTTTGCCGGTTTCGTCGAGCGGCACGCCCGCANNCACATTCTGGCGCGCAACGCCCACGAGTCGCCATCGAAGCCGCATCGGTCGATCAGGGCAAGGGCACGGANGCCGGGTATGACCGCGCACCCGGGCTAGAAGAATGACCGCACGAGGCCGCCGACGAGCAGGTTCCAGCCATCGATCAGGATGAAGAACAGGATCTTGAAGGGCAGGGCGATCACCGTGGGCGGCATCATCATCATGCCCATCGACATGATGATCGTGGCGACCATGATGTCGATCACCAGGAAGGGCAGGGCGATGATGAAGCCGATCTCGAAGCCGCGCCGCAATTCCGAGATCATGAAAGCGGGGATCAGCACACGCAATTCGACCTCATCCTGCGTCTGCACGGTGCCGAAGCTCTCCTCGGCAAGCTCGACGAACATGGCGAGATCCTGCTCGCGGACATGGGTGAGCATGAATTCGCGGAACGGCTCGACCGTTCGCTCGAAAGCCTCCTCCTCGGTGATCTCGTTTTGCAGCAACGGCTGGATGCCGTCCTGCCAGGCCCGGTCGAAGGTGGGGGCCATGACGTAGAAGGTCATGAACAGGGCAAGCGAGATCAGAACGAGATTGGCCGGCGTCGATTGCAGCCCGATTCCGGAGCGCAGGAAGGAGAGTGCCACCACGATGCGGGTGAAGCTCGTCACCATGATCATGATGCCGGGCGCGATGGACAGCACCGTGAGCAGGATGATCAGCTGGACGATCCGCCCCGTCGTCGAGGCCTCGCCATCGGGGATCAGCCCGCCCAGATCGATGGTCTGGGCCTGCGCCGCGCCACCGGCGAGAAGCCAGACGGCCAGACCCAGGGCGAGGGCTGGGGCGAGGGCTGGGGCGAGGGCTGGGAATGCGCCGCGCATCCGCATCATTGCACCACCAGCGTCTCGAGAATGAGCTCGCGCACACGCCCTTCCGAGCGGATCGCTGCGCGTTCGGACAGGTCCTCGCGCAGGAATTGCAGACCGCTGGCGCCTTCGAGGCGGGCGAGGTCGAGGGTGCGCAGATAGGCCATGATGTCGCCCGAGACCTCCGCCGCAAGCCGCGTGCGCGCCCCTTCATCGGGCTCGTCGAGGACGAGGGCGATATCCGCGCGGATGAAGGTCTCCTGCGGATGGCGCAGATTGGTGATGATGGGTTCGAGGCGGAAAAGGCTGGTGCCCGGCATGTAGCGCAAGGGCTCCGGCGCGGGCGCGGCCTTCGTCTGGTCGACGCGCAGCGCCCGCTCATGCACGATTGAGGCAAGGCCGAGCCCGGTGCCTCCAGCGAGCACGGTGAGGAGGGCGAGGGCGGCGATGAAGCCGCCCCGACCGGGTTTTCCGGCTTCCCCGGCACGGTTGCCGGACGGGCCGGTCCCGCCCCTTCCCGCCATGCCCGGATCGTAGACGTCCCGATCCGCAATCGTCGTGACGGCCTTGCTCATGACGCGCATGTCCTCCGGTTACGATCCGTGCCAGGGCTCAGAACGGCGTGACGCGGTCGTAGACCTGCTGGCCCCAGCCGGGCTGCTGCACCTCCATCGAGCGCCCGCGCCCGCCATAGGAGATGCGCGCTTCCGCGATCTTCTCGTAATTGATGGTGTTGCGGGCGGAGATGTCGCGCGGGCGCACGATGCCGGCGACGTTGAGCACGCGCATCTCGTAATTGACGCGCACTTCCTGCGAGCCGCTGATCATCAGATTGCCGTTGGGCAGGACGTTGGTGACGACCGCCGCGACGTTCAGATCAATGCGTTCGGAGCGATCGACCGTGCCCTGGCCGCGCGAGCGCGTTCCCGAGTTGACCCCTGCGCCGAAATCGCCGCCCACGCCCGGTCCGCCGAGATTGCCGCCGAAATCGAAGCCGATATTCGCCCCCGAATCCCGCGAGCGGCCCGTGGCATTGTTGAGCCGGGCCTGATCGGCCATGCGGATACGCACCGTCACCACATCGCCGACCTTGAGTGCGCGGGAATCGGCGAAGAGGTTTTCGCGATTGTCGCTCCACAGCGAATGGTAGGCGCGCTCGCTCTGATCCGGGAACGAGCCCGAGGGGAGGGAGGCGTGATAGGCCGTCAGACCGGAGCCGACCGGGGTCATGCCCGGCTCGACGCCGACCTCCGAGAAATCAGTCGAACAGCCGGCGAGCAGCACTGAAGCGGCCAGCGCGGGCATGATGGCGGAACGGGTCTTCATAGGGCATTCTCCTGGTCGAGGGCGGAGCCGGCGACGGTGCGGGTGAGAAGGGCCGCACGGCCCGGCTCCATTTCGTTGAGGATCGCGCTGGCCTGACGCGGGTTGAGTTTGGCGATCACGGCGCTGGCGGTCTGGTTGTCCATGGCGGCGAGCTGGGCGGCTGCCGCGTCGGGNCGCATGCGGGCATAGATTTCGATGACCCCTTCCTCGGCGCGACGCAGGAATTCTTCCCGGCGCGCGAGATAATCCTCGTAGGCGGCACGCTCGCGGGCGAGATCCTCTAGCCGTGCCTCGATGCGCTCCTCGATTTCGAGCAACGCCTGCGCCTGCCACGCGGCGCGCGCTTCGCGGGCAGGATCGTGGATGGCTTCGCAATAGCGCAGTTGATCGGAGGACTGCTCTGCGGGCGCCTGCTCTGCGCGGGGCTCTTCGGCGAATGCGGGGGTGATGAACAGGCCGAGGACGATGAATCCGANTCCCGCCAGCCTGTAGCGCAGTCCTTTGTCGCAATACGACTTTCGCCTGATGCTCGCTGTTGCCGCCTTGACCATCGTTTGTGCCGCACCCTATCCATTGCCTGTGGCAGGGTGTAAGCCTTCAAGCTTGCATCAGGCTGGAGCCGGGACGCGGCTGCGATCGGCGTGGCTTTCCGCCAGGGTACGCGCTAAACTCGCGCTTTCGCCGGGATCGTCGGAGAGCGGAGCATCCGCATGGGCGGCGCGATCGGTCGGAGCCGCTATACTTGCGTCAGTGAGAAGGCGTATCGGATCGTGGGCTGTGGGGGCCTCGAAGAGTTTTCGCCGGAATCCGGCGGCTGATGCGTAGGGGAGTTCAGGGGCATGGCTGGAACAAGCGGGGAGACGACCCCCTTGAACGTGCTCGTCGTCGATGACGATCTGCTGATCCAGATGGCACTCGCCGATATGGTCTGCGAGCTGGGGCATGCGGCCGAGTCCGTGACCTCCGCACAGGAAGCGCTCGATCGTGTGCTGGCAGGCGAGGCCGTGGATCTCGTCATCACGGATCACGCCATGCCGGGTATGACCGGGCTCGAACTCGCGCGCAAATTGCGCGCCGAGCGTCCCGAATTGCCGGTCATGCTCGCGACCGGGTTCGATGAGCTTCCGGGCAATGAGCCGGATGACGACTGGCCGCGTCTGCGCAAGCCCTTTCAGCGCGAAGAGCTCGTCACGCTGATGACCCGCCTTTGCGGCGCCTGACGGTGCCGCAGGGCGATCAATCCGGCCCGATCACCGCTTTTCGATTACTCTTGCCGGCGCTCCAGGCGTTGCGGCTCGGCCATTTCCGGCGTGCCGAGCCGGCTGGTGCGCCGTGGTGGCGTGGTTTCGATGGCCGGCGCAGCCTCGGTCGCATGACGGCGCGTCAGTGGCTCGCGCTCACCGGGTGCGGGTGCGATCTCCTGCCGACGCAGCGCGACATCGTAATCATGGGTCACGGGCGGCGGGATCACATGGGTGCGCACGCTGCTGCGCGGCGCAATGCCACCCTGACGCGGGGGCGTGCCGTAGCTCCAGCTGTTCCTGCGTGACGTGCGATAGGCGGGTTCGCGATAATCGCGATAGCCGCGTGCCTCATGGACATACGGACCCCGGGTCTCGACCTCGAAGGAGATGAAGGGGAGAATTCCCCCGCGACGCGGCGCGACGGGGCCTCCGAAATCGAGGTAGCGCCCCGATACCCAGCCCGTCGCATTGCGCTGGCTGACATTGCACCACGCACTCCCGCGCGTGCAGTTATGTACCAGAACGGGGCTGCCGCGGCGCAGCACCATGATCACGGGATACTGGGTCGAGGGGCCCGTGCGCATGTTGAGATCGTTCACCACGACGGCGCGTTGCGCCTGGGCCGATGTGGCCGGCGCGGCAAATGCGAACAGGGCTCCGAGTGCCAGAAGGGCAGCGCAGGAGCGCGCGAACCGTTCGAGCCGGCCGGCGCCGCCGCATATGATGGCAGATGTCGTCTTCATCGGTTGACCTCGCCTCTCATCGTCCCCGGGTCCGACCCGGAGCAATAAACCGCAAGGATCTCGCGCGCCGCTGCGGGCAGCCGCCCGTTTCGTCACGCCTGACCCTCCCCGGGCCGTCGGTGCAGTCTCTCGCCGCGTTCCACAGCCCGATGTGAGCGTCGCGCCCCGGCAAGCAAACGTCAAGAGTTCGATGCTAATTTGATGCGTATGAAGCAGAAACAGATCATTCCCGGACAATCGCCGCAGCAGCCGGATCGCCGCCGCCTGCTCACCGCAGGACTTGCCGTGCCGGCCGGTCTCGTCGCAGCCGCCGGTGCGCTTGCTGCCGGCGCGGGTGCGGCGCAGGCGGGTTCCGGCGCGAGCCCGATGCTGCGTGATGCCCGCGAATTCGGGATCCGGCCCGATTCCGGGACCGATCAGGCCCCCCTGCTGGAAGCCGCCTTGCGGGAAACCGCGCGAGCGGGGGGCGGGCTGCACCTTCCGCCCGGCCGGTACCGTGTCGCGGAAGCGCGCCTGCCGGACGGGGCGACGCTGGTTGCAGGCGGCGGTGCCGTACTGGTTCAGGCGGCTGACGCGCCCATCCTTCACGGGCGTGATCTCGCGCATGTACGGCTCGCGGGCTTTGGCCTCGAAGGCGCTTCCGGTCATGCTGCACCGCTTCTCCGGCTCGAGCAGGTCGCTGATTGCCGGTTGCTGGAGATCACGGTCGACGGCGCAGCCGGTACGGCTTTCGATCTGAGCGGCTGCGGCGGTCTCGTTTCGCAATGCGCGATCAGCGGCGCGCGCATCGCCGTCTTCGCCAACGACTCCACCGGCCTTGCCGTCACCGGCAACGTCATCCGCGATTGCACCGATAACGGGATCCTGGTCTGGCGCTCGTCGAAGGGTGATGACGGCACGCGCGTGCATGGCAACCGGATCGAGCGGATCGGCGCGGCGAGCGGCGGGTCGGGCGAATACGGTAATGCCGTCAACGTCTTCCGCGCGAGTGGGGTGATCGTCTCCGACAACGTGATCCGCGAATGCGCCTTCTCCGCCATTCGCAACAATGCCGGTGACAGGGTGCAGATGATCGGCAACAATTGCGCCGATTTCGGCGAGGTGGGTCTGTTCACGGAATTCGCATTCGAGGGCTGCGTCATCGCCAACAACATCGTCGAGCGGGCGGCAAACGGGATCGTCTCGACCAATCTCAACGATACCGGACGGCTCGCCGTGATCTCGGGCAACATCGTGCGCGGCAGCTTCCGCCGCCCGGATCCGCTCAGCGGCGAGATTCTCTACGGTATGGGCATCTATGCCGAGGCTGACGCCGCGATCACCGGCAATGTCGTCGAGGATGTCGAGGCAGCAGCGATCGGGCTCGGCTACGGGCCGTATCTGCGCGATGTCAGCGCAGCCAACAACGTGCTGCGCGATTGCGGCTACGGCTTCGCCGTGTCCGTCGTCGATGGCGTGGGGCGCGTTCAGATCACGGGCAATCTGATCTCCGGAGCGCGCGAGGCGGCGATCATCGGCCTGCGCTGGACGGAGCCGGCGACGGGGGACCTCCTCGACGGGTCAGACTCCGCACCCGCTCATATCCTTCTGAGCGGCAATCACGCGCATTGAGGCGATGCCGGTTGCGGAAGGATGCGCGTCTGACCGGTACTTGCTCAAGTCAGAGTTGTGTCCGCGTCGCTTTTCCGGCATGGGGCTTGCATTCTCACGCTGCATTGCAACATATTCTGCATTGCAGAGGAATACGTGATGAAAATGCGGGCAATATCTGGCGAAGGTGATGCCGTGCAGGCAAAAGAGCGTCATCGGCTGTATGAAGACGCGATCGCGCTGGTCATCGGGACCCTGCTGGTCGCGCTCGGGATCACCTTCTATGCGCAGGCGGAAATCCTGACGAGCGGGCTCGCCGGGCTCTCGCTTCTGCTCGATTATGCAAGCGGTTACGGGTTCCCGGTAATCTTCTTTCTGATCAACGTGCCGTTTTTCCTGCTGGCGCTGCGGCGTCTGGGGCTGGCCGCGACCTTGCGGACCGTGCTCGCAATCGGTCTCGTCTCGGTCTTCACGCGATATACGCCTGAATGGGTGCGCGTCGATGCGATCGAGCCGCTCTATGCAGCCGTGTTCGGCGGCGCGGTGACCGGTGTGGGACTGCTCGTGCTGTTTCGCCACCGCACCGGGCTCGGCGGCGTCAACCTCGTGGCGATCGACCTGCAGGAGCGCTTCGGCCTGCGCGCCGGCTATGTCCTGCTCGGGGTCGATCTCACCATCCTCGCCGCCGCCGCCTTCCACCTGCCGCCCGACAAGCTCGCGCTCTCGGTGCTCGGCGCCGGCGTTCTCAACATGATCCTCGCGCTCAACCACCGCCCGGAGCGTTATCGCGGGCGGAGCTGATCGCGGCGAAGACGCGGTCGGGCGTGGCCGGCATGTCGAGATGCCTGATGCCGTAGGCGCGATACAGGGCATCGACGACGGCGTTCATCGCCGCCGGCGTGCCGCCGATCGTGCCGGCTTCGCCCGCACCCTTCATGCCGAGCGCATTGGTGGTGCAGGGCACGTTGCGTGTCTCGAAATGGAAGTTCGGCAGATCCGCCGCGCGCGGCAGCCGGTAATCCATCAGCGAGGCGGTGACCAGCTGGCCGCTCTCGTCGAAGACGACGCGCTCGTGCAGCGCCTGGCCGATCCCCTGTGCCAGCCCGCCATGGACCTGACCGGCCAGGAGGAGCGGGTTCATGGTCATGCCGAAATCATCGACGATGGTATAGCGCAGGATCTCGGTCTCGCCGGTCTCCGGATCGATCTCGACCTCGCAGATATGCGTGCCGTTGGGGTAGGTCGCCTCCGGCGGCTTCCATTTGAAATGCGTCTTCAGCGATGTGCCCGCATCAGCGGCCTGCGCGGCGATCTCGGTGAAGCCGATCGCCTTGTCGGTGCCTGCGACGCGCACGGTGCCGTCGCTGATCTCGACATCGCCCTCCGCCGCTTCGAGCATCCGCGCGCCTTCCTCCATCAGCTTCTGGGCGAGTTCGCGCGAGGCGCCGTCCACCGCCGCGCCGCCGACGGGAACCGAGCGGGAGCCGCCGGTGCCGCCGCCGGTCTCGATCAGGGCGGTATCGCCCTGGATGACGGTGATCTTTTCCAGCGGCAGATCGAGATGTTGCGAGACGAGCTGCGCATAGGCCGTCATGTGGCCCTGGCCGTTGGACTGGGTGCCGATCAGGACCTCGACGCTGCCATCCGCCTGCATGCTGATATCGGCGCGCTCGGGACTGCCGCCGGCGCAGGCCTCGATATAGGAGGCCATGCCGATCCCGCGCGCCTTGCCCGCCTTCTTCGAGGCGCGCGCACGCTCCTTGAAGCCGGCCCAGTCGGCCACCTCCATGGCGCGGCGCATGGCCGCTTCGAATTCACCGGAATCGTAGATGCGCCCGACCTGCGTGGTGTGCGGCATCGCTTCGGGCTTGATGAAATTCAGCGCACGCACCGCATCCGGGCTCTTGCCGATCTCGCGGGCGACATGCTCGACCAGCCGCTCGATGACATAGGCCGCCTCCGGGCGCCCGGCGCCGCGATAGGCGTCGATCGGCGGGGAGTTGGTGTAATAGCCGCGCACCCGCGCATGGACGGCGGGGATGTCGTAGCAGCCCGGCGACATGCGCGCGCCGCCCCAGGGGATGAAGGGAGCGAATTGCGAGAGATAGGCGCCGAGATCTGCCGCGATGTCGATCTTCAGCCCGAGAAAGCGCCCGCGCCGGTCGAGCGCGACTTCGGCGCGGGTGAGGTTGTCGCGGCCCTGCGCATCGCCGAGGAAATGCTCACCACGCTCGCCGATCCAGGCCACCGGGCGCCCGGTGACGCGGGCGGCGACGGCGCAGAGCGGATATTCGCGATAGACGAAGATCTTGGTGCCGAAGCCGCCGCCCACATCCGGGGTGATCACGCGCAGCTTCGCGCGATCCACCTTCAGGATATGGTCGGCGATGGTGTCGCGGATATCGTGGACGCCCTGGCTGCCGACGGTCATCGTCCAGCTCTCGTTTGCGCCATCATATTCCGCGATACAGGCGCGCAGCTCCATGAAATTGGCGATGAGCCGGTTGTTGGCGATGTCGAGCGCGATCGTGCGATGGGCCTTGGCGAAGGCTTTCTCGGTCTTCTGTGCATCGCCATGATGCGAATCGAAGGCGAGATTGGTGCCGAGCTCCGGCCAGACCAGCGACGCGCCCTGCGCGCGGGCGCCTTCGATGCCGACGACGGGGCCGAGGGGCTCGTAATCCACCATGACGGCTTCCGCTGCGTCGCGGGCCTGATCGGCGGTCTCCGCCACGATGAAGGCGAGGGCGTCGCCGACATGGCGGGCGACGTCGCGGGCGAGGACCGGGTGCGGCGGTACCGGCATTTTCGAGCCGTCGCTGTTCTTCACGGCGCCGGGGCAGGGGAGGTCGCCCAGATCGGCGACATCCGCATGCGTCAGGATCGCGGCCACGCCGGGCATGGCGCGGGCCTCGTCGAGACCCGACAGCGTGAAGCGGGCATGGGCGTGGCTCGCGCGCAGCACCTGCGCCATCAATGCGCCTTCGGGGATCATGTCGCCGGTATAGCGGCCTGCGCCGGTGAGAAAGCGTTGATCTTCCACCCGTTTCGGCGCCTGGCCGATGCCGAACTTGCGTTGTGACGATGCGACTGCATCCATATCCGCGACTCCTCATGATCTCGACCAAGAGGGTTGCGCGTCCCGGGCGATCCGTCAACGCCCGGATCGGTTGCGGCAAACGCTTGTCATATCGGGGATTCACCAAAAGAAAAGAATCTCTGTTTACGTTGATGTCGAATTTTGACGATGGGTAATGCGTTGGATATTTCGGTCCGTCAGCGGCTTGCGCGCTTCAGGCGCGACTTCATGACCCTCGACTGGGTCGGGCGGAGCCGTACCGACGGCGGTCCGGCCTCGCGCGATTTCATCCTCGACGATACGCTCGCCGCTTACGGCGCCATCGGCCATGGTGGCGGCGTGGACTGGCGGGACGGTCTCGCTGCATATCGCGAATCGGATATCGATCCGGGCTACGATCCCGCTCCCGCACCGGAAGCGGTCGCCGCGATTGACCGTCTGGCCGAAAGCGTCGGCGCGGAGGCGGCGGCTCTGGGCGAAATCGCATCGCGGGCCGAGCGTGACGGGCGTGGCATCGCTCTTGCGCAGGTGCGTGCCGCGAGCCGGGCGCTCTCGCTGATCGCAGATTGCGAAGCCGATGCCGAGGCCGCATCCGGCTTCGATCCCGCAATCTGGCTCGCGGTCTTTTCGCAATTACAGGATATCGTCGCTGCCATCAGCGAGACGGCCCTCGAAAGCGGCTTGTGCGCAGTGCGCGCCGCATCGGCGACGCGGGGATTCTTCGATTTCGCGCGTGAAGTCGACGAGCTCGAGCGCGCCTTGCGGGCGGGCTGGCCGGAGATCGAGCGGCTTGCCGGCATCATCGAGGAGGCCGGCGCACAAGCCGGGGCGCTCGCAGCGGAGCTGCGCATGACGCGGCGCGCGCTCAATGCAGCCGTGGCGGAATTCGCCTCCGACACTCTGCCTCCCGCCGAAATCGAGCCGCTGATCCGGCATCGCCTCGCCCGGATCGGGACGGCGGCGGCGCAGGCGACGGGAATGGCGCGGCGCATCGCGGCGGAGGCGCGCGCCTGTCGCGAACTGATCGAGACCCTCGTCGAGCAGTTCATGGTGATGATCCGTGAGACGCCGCTGGGCGATCGGCGCGCCGCACCGCGCCTTGCTTTCTTCTCACATTGCACGTTGGCTACCGCCACGCGTCAATACGCGGCCCGCACGATCGACATTTCGATGACCGGCGCCCTCGTGGCGCTCGATCTGCCCGACGGTTTCCGGCGCGGGCAGCCGGTGCGCCTGGGCTTGCCCGACACGCCCCCGCTGATGGGGACAGTCGCCGGGATCAGCCAGTACGGGCTGCATATCGCCTTTGATATCGGTCACGCCGTGAACGCCCCCGCCCGGGCGCCGCTGCGGCGCATGCTCAATGCGGTGCAGCATCACGATGACGGCCTCGTCTCCCGCGTCCACGCCTTCGCGCGTGAAATCCGCACGGCCCTCGAGCGCGCGGTTGCGGAAGGCAGCTGCGCGCATGCGGACCTGATCGCGCCGCAGCTCGAACCGCCGCGCGAGAGCGATGATGTCACCTATGGCCATCCCTGTGCCGATCTGTTCGAGGCTCATCTCGCCGCTTTCGTCGCGGGCCTTCTGCAGCGCAATCCGGATATCGCCCATGTCGCGGCGATGGATCGCGGGGGATATGTCGCAGCCGGAGCCGGCTCCGCGCCCGCCCGGGGTGCGTTGCCGCCCTGGCGTCCCGGGCAGTTGCGTCAGGACCGGGAATCGCGCCGGCATGCGCGCAATCT
>SL_7KL_010_BRINEDRAFT_10000604_pt1 | contig 16967 bp, 12 predicted proteins | sample SodLak_010_BRINE_FD_10663 | JGI IMG/M metagenome (IMG submission 10663)
ACATATTTATTACTTGCGGTGAATCATCAGTCGTTGATAGCCACAAAAGCTTCGCGGATTAAACATGCGGCTGAAGACCGTAAAGTTATTGAAATGGGCGCCAGAAGAGCCCATGGGGTAAGTAGTGCAAATTTAGGCGCTAGAGCGGCTTATATTGGTGGCGCTGATATGACGAGTAATACGATTGCTGATCGCTTATATGATGTTCCAGCAACGGGGACAATGGCCCACAGTTGGGTTCAAATGTTTGATACAGAATTAGAATCGTTTCAAGCGTACGCTAAACTCTACCCTAAAGCGGCCATCTTTTTAGTGGATACGTATAACACCTTAAAAACAGGAATTCCTAATGCCATTAAAGTTATTAAAGAAGAACTTATTCCAAACGGGCATACATTTTATGCGATTAGAATCGATTCAGGTGATTTAACATATTTATCTAAAAAAGCACGTAAGATGTTAGATGAAGCAGGATTAAAAGACTGTAAAATTGTTGCGTCTAACGCATTGGATGAACATTTAATCAATGCCTTACTCATGCAAGGTGCACCGATTGATATGTTTGGAGTTGGTGAACGCTTAATTACGGCTAAAAGCGAACCAGTCTTTGGTGGCGTTTATAAATTGGTTGCGGTGGAGAAAAACGGTAAAGTTACACCTAAAATTAAAATCAGTGATAATCCAGAAAAAATAACGACCCCACACTTTAAAACACTTTATCGTATATTCGATAATGACACACAAAAAGCGTGTGCTGATTTACTCGCGTTACACGATGAAACCATTGATGAAAGCAAACCCTTAACGATATTCGATCCTACCCATACATGGAAAACACGAACCTTTAAAAATTATACTCTTAAAAAGATGCTTGAACCGATATTTAAAAACGGAAAACAAGTTTACGAATCTCCTTCATTAAAAGACATTAAAGCCTATACACAAAGTCAACTTGATAGTTTGTGGGACGAGGCGAAACGATTTGATTACCCCCATCGTTATTATGTCGACTTATCTAATAAACTATGGGACATTAAACACGACTTAATAAAACATTATAAAGAGATGGAATAAGTAAAGCGCCCAAAGACCATGGGCGCTTTTAAAATGTTATAATAACCCTAGAATTAAAAAGGAGGAATCATGATGAGTGTGACATTTGGTGGAAATAAAGTAACCTTAGAAGGGAATAAAGTATCTTTAGGGGACAAGGCTCCAGATTTTGAAGCGTTAGATACGAGTTTAACCCCGGTTAAATTGAGTGATTTTGATTCAGAGTTTATCGTTATCAGTGTTGTGCCTTCCTTAGATACGGGAGTATGTGATTTTCAGACTAAACGGTTCAATAAGTTAGTCACAGATTTTGACGATGTGACGTTAATTACAATTTCTAATGACTTACCATTCGCACAAAAAAGATGGTGCGGAAGTGAAGGGTTAGATAATATCGTGACCCTTTCAGATCATAAAGATTTAGACTTTGCTAAAAAATATGGAACCCTAATGAAAGAAAATCGTTTATTGGCCCGAAGCTTATTTGTACTCGATAAGGACCGTGAAATTGTTTATAAAGAGTTTGCGCCGGAGGCGAGTGAACATCTAAATTATGAGAAATTTGTTGCGGAATTAGAAGTCCTAAGAAGAAATTCCTAAGCCTAGCCAACGCTAGGCTTTTTTTATGATACAATATGAGAGGGAGTGATTGGATGGATAAAAAGCCTGTGAGTCAGCTGAAATCATTAAGAAAACAACAAAATTTAACGCAAAAAGAAGTCGCCAAAGCATTAAATATAGCCCCTTCAACGTTATCTAAATACGAAAATAACCAAAGAGAAGTGCCTAAAAGCCTCCTCGCTAAATTTTCTGAAGTTTATGAGGTTGATATCACAACATTTTTATCAAAAGACATGCAAAATTCAAACGATTTATACACCTATTATCGAGTGGCCCAAGTTTTTAAAGTGCCGTTGAATAAAATAAAGATAGGGTTACTCTTTTTGATGCTTTCTATGCTTTATCTGTTCTTTTTTATCAACCATTTAAGTTTAATGGTTGTCTCAATTTTTAGTGCACTTATTTTACTTTTTTACAGTATTTTTNATTATAAAACGGTGTTTAAACAACAAATGNAATATANAAAAGTGTTAAAAGACAANANATTANAATACCACCTNAAAGACACAAGCATTCATATTCCCAAACTTAATTTTGAATTAAAAGTTAATACGGTATTNGGNTTTTTAAGNTTTTTTACNCTTAGTATGTTTGTGATTGGNCTATCNGATGGNTTTTTTGATGATCTCGATTATACGATNAGTGGNTTTTTTATCTTNGTGAATATCGTGTATGTTATTTTATTTGTTTTTACAAGCACTGTTTAAACGTATATATTATGCAAAAATAGATTCTAAAAAAGTAAATCAAACCTTTAACACCTATTTCTTTAATGGCTTATATAGTGTAGGAATCACTAGTTTTATTTGGTTTATGATGTTTTTAGCGGAAATGATGCATTTAAATATGGTAGGCTTATTTGAAGGATTCATGTTAATCATTTTAGGACATTTTTACTTATATTTAATGATTAGTATTGTCCATTCCGTAAAAACATTCAGAAGTTTATTTGAACTCAAACAAACTTGACAATTTGGCAAGTTTATTGACATCTTTTAAAAAGCCTTCATAATTAAAATATTTTTGATACTTTATAGATGGTAGCTTATACATCAAGGGGCGGCTTAAGGAAAGTTTATCCAATTTTCTTTCTTAGGTGTAAGGGAATGTATAAGCTACTTTTTTAATGCCAAAAAATTATTTTTTAGCACTCGCGCAAGGTGCTTGACAATAACTAATATTTTCTTTAAAATCATATGTGGAAATGGAGTGATAATTATGGCAAAAACACAAGAATTTCAAACGCAATCAAAGAAGTTATTAGATTTAATGATTAATTCTATTTACACACACAATGAAATCTTTTTAAGAGAACTTATTTCAAACGCTTCGGATGCGATTGACAAAAGACATCATCTGTCTTTAACTGATGAAAACGTTCCAAGCGAGGAAAATTATCAAATCGAAATTATCCCTGATGAAGAGAATCGCACGTTAACGATTAAAGATAACGGAATTGGAATGACAGAAGAAGATCTTACTAATCAATTAGGAACCATCGCAGAAAGTGGTTCTAAAGCGTTTATGGAAAAAATTGAGAAAAAAGATTTAGATATTATCGGCCAATTTGGGGTTGGTTTTTATTCAGCGTTTATGGTCGCGAAGCGTGTCTTCGTTAAAACACGTTCTCCTTATAGTGACGAAGGGTACTTATGGCAAAGTGAAGGAGAAAGCACCTACAGCATCGAACCTACCAAAAAAACAACGATCGGGACTGAAATCACGTTAGTTTTAAGAGACGATGATGAAGAAAACGAAGAAAACTATTCAGAGTTTTTAGAAGAAAATCGTCTGCGTTCTTTAGTTAAGAAATATTCAGACTATGTACGTTATCCAATTCAAATGGAAGTGACGAAGACAGAGGAAAAAGAAAAAGACGATGAAGAACCTTCAACTTACAAAGAAACAGAAACACTTAACTCACAAATTCCTATTTGGAAACGTCCAAAAAGCGAAATTAAAGATGAAGAAATGCATGAATTTTACAAACGTCAATTTAATGAATTTGAAGACCCACTGCATGTGATTCATACCAATGTTGAAGGAATGCTTACATATACGGCTTTACTTTTTATTCCTAAAAAACCCCCACATGACTTTTATACAGACAAGTTTGAAAAAGGCCTTTCTTTATATTCTAAAGGGGTTTTTATTCAAGAAAAAAATAAAGATTTAGTACCAGAATATTTTAGATTCTTAAAAGGACTTGTTGATTCAGCCGATTTATCATTAAATATCTCAAGAGAGATGTTGCAACATAACCGTCAGCTTAAAAAGATTGCGTCAAATGTTGAGAAAAAAGTCCGCAATGAACTCACTAAAATGCAGAAAAATGACCGTGATAAATACGTTGAATTTTATGATGCCTACCGTCAAATCTTAAAATATGGAGTTTATGACGAGTTTGGAGCACATAAAGATAAACTGAAAGATTTAATCATGTTTAAAACCAACAAATCGGATGATTATATCACTTTAAAAGAATATCTAGAACGCAAAAGCGATGAACAAAAACATATCTACTATGCTTCAGGAAAAAACAAAACCCAAATCATGAACCTTCCACAAATGGATGCGATTAAACAAAAAGACTATGAAGTCTTACTCTTTACAGATGAAGTCGATGAGTTTATGGTTCAAATCTTAAATAGTTACGATGACGTTGAATTTAAATCTGTTCAACAAGGGGAAAGTGACTTCTTAGATGATGAAGAAAAAGATAAATTAAAACAATCTGAAAAAGACTATTCAAAGCTATTAAAAACGCTTAAAAAGCAATTAAAAGGCAAAGTCAAAGATGTTAAGATTTCAGGGCGTTTAAAAGAATCTCCAGTATGCTTAGTAAGCGGCGATGGCTTATCTTTAGAAATGGAAAAAGTGCTTAAACAAATGCCAGATGCAGGGAATATGAAAGCTGAGAAAATATTAGAAATCAACCCTGAACATGATCTCTTTAAAGCCTTAAACAAGATTCATGAAAAAGATGGTAAAAAAGTTGGAGATTATGCAAACTTACTCTATCATCAAGCATTATTAATTGAAGGTTACCCAATCGAAGATCCAAATGAAATGAGTAATCTAATGACGAAACTGATGGTTGAATCTACTAAATAATTGTTTAAGACGCACTTCTTGTTAAGTGCGTCTTATTTTTATGATAAAATAAAAGAAATCAAAGAAAAGAGGTTTTTTTATGAAACAAGCATATATCAACATGCATATACCATTTTCGAAGCATAACGCTTTTATTGTAGAAGATGGGGTTTTTACTCATGTTTCTAATAAAGCTACCATTCTTAACCAAGAGGTCGATGAAATTATCGATTTAAAAGATTACACCGTATTCCCAGGATTTCATGATTCCCACATGCATCTAGTGGGGCTTGGGATGATGCAAAGTATATTTGATGCGTCAAATCATCAATCAATCGATTCATTGATTGAAAAAGCGAAGGCGTTTGATATGAATCCTTTAGTCGGTAGAGGGTTCCATGAATCGTTAATCCCTGATAATAGAATGTTGAATAAAGCAGACTTAGATAAAATATCCACTGAAAAACCAGTAATTATTTATCGGGTCTGTGGCCATATGGTTGTGGCGAACTCAAAAGCGATTGAAGCCGCGCAAAAACAAAATGGAACCATCACCTATTCTAAAGATAGCTATGATTTAAAAGAAGGGCTATTTAAAGAAGAAGCGATGCAATATGTTTTATCTATCATTCCTATTCCAGATGAATCAACCATCAAATCATATATTTTAAAAGCGCAAAAGACGCTTTTATCGCATGGGGTGACGAGTGTAGGAAGCGATGATTTTCACGTGACGAAAGCGCCTTATGAAACGGTGCTTAACGTTTTAAAAACGATGAGTGAAACAGATGAATTAAAACTTAATGTGTATGAACAAGTCAACTTGCCGAATTTAGATGACTTTAAAGATTTTCTATCAAAAGGGTATGCGCTTAAAAATTATGGGCTTTATAAACATGGCCCATTAAAATTATTAGCCGATGGCTCCTTAGGCGCACGTAGTGCCTATATGAAAACCCCTTACGCAGATGATCCATCCACACAAGGTATTTCAATCTTTGATAAAGAAAAACTCATTAAGCATTTTGAAAAAGCGAGTGAATACGATATGGATTTTGCGATTCACGGCATTGGTGATGGAACCATTGAAGCCATCATGGACGCTAAAGAACATATCTTAAGCCTTGATGCTAAACCAAGAAGAGATTCTATCATCCATGCTCAACTGGCAGATCTTGAGCAAATCAAACGTATGAAAACCCTCAATTTAGGCGCACAAACCCAACCGATTTTTATCGCGTCTGATGTGCCTATAATTGAAAAAAGATTAGGAAAAGAACGTGCTCAAGAAACCTACCTATTTAATACAATGATCTTTGAAGGCATAAAAACAACCATCTCAACAGACGCACCGATTGAAAGTACGAACCCTTTTGAAAACTTATATGTTGCGGTAACACGTAAAAGCTTTAAACACCCTCATTTAGATCCTTTCATTAAAGAAGAAGGCATCCGTCTTTCAAAAGCAATCAAAGCGTATACTGAGACGCCTGCTTATTTTACCTATCAAGAAGATTCGCTTGGGAAAATTAAAAAAGGCTATCAGGCCGATTTTATTGTCGCAAAAGGATTTAATCCTAAAGATAAAGCATCGCTTTTAAAAACTGAAGTTTTAAAAACGTATAAACAAGGAGCATTGGTTTATGAACGATGACACCATGCCTCCTAAATATGAAAACACCTTAGGAGAACGTGCGTTCATTATCATTGTTGTGAGTTTTTTAAGTTTAATGATCACGCTACTTAGTATAGGCGTTTTATTAGTCCCTGCCTTTAAAGCAGCTTACCAAGCTATTTTTTATCATATGAAACACGATCAAAAACAAGATGCATTGATTAAAACATATTTTAATGCATTAAACCCTCTTAAACATGAACTGATCTATTCAATCATCTTTGTGGGTTTATTGATCATATTGATCGGTGGTTTCATCGTGTTAGAAGGTATCTTTATATATGTAATTATTTATTTTTTAATGTTTGAAACATTGTTAATGCTTTTAAATGCACCTCCACTACTAGAATTCATGGAACTACCGACTTTAAAAACTTTACTAAAGACAGTATTTTTACTCGGACACTTGCATACTTTGCCTACACTTTTACATATCGGCTTTATTGTATTATCAGTGGTAGGGTTGATGCAACTTTCGTTTATATTTACTCCATTACTCATTTTTCCTTTAGTAGTCATTTATTTTTCAATAAGTTCATCTATTTATTATAAAGTGTTAAAAACTTACAAATAAAAAATTCCCTAATGATAATAAAATCATTAGGGGTTTTTTAAGCGTTTAATGATGCTAGGGCACCATTTCTAATATGGGTAATCATCAAATCTGCGATTTTTTTATCAAATTGCGTGCCCGTGTGTTTCTTGATTTCTTCAATAATGGTTTCATCGCTTAAGTTCTTTTTATAAGGTCTTGTGGTGGCCATGGTCGCAACTGCATCGCTTAAGGCAATAATTTTTCCACCTAAGGAAATCTCATTATCACTAAGTCCTTTAGGATATCCACGCCCATCCAATCTTTCGTGGTGCTCTGCGACCATCTTTGCGATGGACTGTAAATCTTCATTTTTGTTTAAAACATCGAACGAATACTCTACATGTTTTTTAATATGTTCATATTCTTCAATGTTTAATCTGCCTTTTTTATTTAAAATTTCATATTGAACACCGAGTTTTCCAATATCGTGTAATAACCCTGCCCAATACACATCATTGATAAACATTTGATCGTTACTAAGCATCTTCGCAATATCTTTTGAAAGATTCGCAACATCTTCACTATGACCTTTGGTATAGTGATCATATAAGTCAAGGGTTCTTACAAAAGATAAAATAATATCACTTTTGATTAAACGGTTTTGACCTTCAATATAACGCTTTTTAAATAAACGATTTAAGAGGGTGGTATAATCTTTGATACGTTTTAAGGTTTTATTATTGATAACATTTGATTGTTTATAATAATCATGTGCAACAATAAATAAAACATCACTATCAAACGTAAAAACTGAATAAATCCTGGTAGCGGCTTTAATTGTTGAAAGCGAATCAGCAAAGACATAATTAGGATAATGTTTTTTTATACTATTGCCTATATGTTTAAAGTAAATTAAAGGTTTATTCTGCATTGCTTTGGATTCATGAAGTTCATGCAAGAAAGGAATTTTATCAATATCATATCCTTCAGCGATAATAGGTTCTATCGATCCATTTGTCGCAAAATATGCAAAGGATGCGTCTGTTTTACCATACAAGAAGCTCGTTAATGCAAACGTTTCTTTAGCAAAATGTTCTTTGGAAACATCTTCACCCAAAATATCACTTGATAGATCGAAAAATCTATAGATATAATCAATGGTTTTATTTAATTGTTTATTTGATGTTTCTAAAAAACTATTTTGTTCACGGTGCTTTTCAACATAGCGCTTTAGCATTAAACTAAAAATACTAGTAATTGCTATAAATCCAAAGACTATTGATATATTTTCAACAAAACCCCAGAAATTGCTAGTATGATAAGTTACATAAGAAAGGATACCATAGGTAATCAAAAATAAACCGTTTAAAGATAATACAATATAATAGCTATAAAATAAGCTTGCTAGGATATAAAAAGCCAGTAATACATATATATGACGGTATAAAGTAAACTCGAAAATACCATTGATTAATAAAAGTGTAGTTGTTAAAAATAAAATCATAAATAAAGCTTTAAAATAAGGAGATTGTCCCAATTCGAATTTGGTGATATCAATATTTTCATTATGCCTCATAACAATAAAAGGAACGAAAAATAATAAACCAGAAAATGTACCTATGAAAACAGATAGTGTACTATATAAGGTAACCTCTTGTGTACAGTTAATCAAACAAAATGAAAAAACAGAAATTCCTTTAACCATCGAAACCAATAATACAAATGCAACAAAATAAACTAAAGCATTCATGTATTGTCTTTTTTTCATTACTGAATGAATAAACGAATGATAATAGCGTAGTCCAATTTCTGTTGAAATCAACAATAATACAGATTTATAAAGTGAGTAAAGTATATTTTCAAACCAATAATAATTTAAAAAAAGTTCCCCTTTGAAGAAATAACCAAACAATGTCCCAAAGAATATAAAAATATAGAACCTTCTATTAAAAAGAATTGCAGCACTAACACTTATTGCAATACCAATGTAAAGCAAACTAAATTGATAATTTTCTGGAATAAAAAACCCTTCAAGAATGATTGCAAGCATGATAACTAGACCAAAAAAGCTAGCTTTTACTTCTTCGTAATTCCACCATTTAGTCATGCTTGATCACTCCTTTATCAAAATTATAGCATATTTTAAAATGGCTACAAATCAAATTAAAGGAATTGCACCACGAAAAAAAATGCTGTATACTAACAATACCTATAAAAGGGGTTGATAATATGAACCGTTTAGTTTACCGTGTCTCAGCGTTTCCTAAAGGCAATAAGGGTGGTAATGAAGCAGGAGTTGTTTTGGATACAGATAAAATTACAAAAGAAGAAATGCAAAACATTGCATTACATGTAGGGTATAGTGAAACAGCGTTTATCTTTCCATCTGAGAAAGCAGATCTTAAACTAAGATACTTCTCACCCACTACGGAAGTTTCTTTATGCGGGCATGCGACCATTGGCGCTTTTAATCTTTTAAGGAATTTAGATAAATTAGATAAAGAAGTCTATACGATTGAAACAATGGATGCCTTATTAACCATTCGCATTAAACCTGAAAGCGTCTTATTGGAACTTGACCAGCCAAAAATTAAAAAAGGCCCAGATAAAAAAGAAATTTTAGAAATATTAAATTTAAAAACTCACCAAGTCTTAACAGAAGATATTAAAGTGGTGTCTACAGGAATCGAAGAGATTTTTGTTGAAGTGGATTCATTAGAAACGCTTCACAATCTTTCTTTAGATGAGGCAAAAGTAAAAAAACTTTGTAGTGAAACTTTATGCACTGGATTATATGTCTATACACTAGAAGCAGAAGAAACATATGCAACCGCACAAGGAAGAAACTTTTTGCCTATAATAGGTATAGAAGAAGAGAGTGCAACAGGCACAGCATCAGGGGCTTTAGCGGTGTATTTATATGCGGAAAAGAACATGAAAAAAGATTTGTTCGTTTTCGAACAAGGTAATGTTTTAAACAAACCTTCTTTAATTGAAGTAGAACTCATTAAAAGCGATGATCAGCTTCCAAAAGCTTTTGTTGGTGGGTCTATGCGTTTTATCGATAAAATCACAAAATACTGAAGACTGCGAAAAAATCGCAGTCTTTTTTAGAATAATAATCATTAAATACTTAAAAAAATTACAAAAAATGCTAAAATGGAAGAAAGGGGGCATCTACAATGAGTAAAAACATGAATGATATTATGGGATTATTAGAAACAAGATACAAAGAAGTTGTCGAAAAAGACAGCAATACTGATGCGTTGGTCGATGAGAAAAGGAAGCAGTTTACTTCCATTAGAAATACGATTAATCAATCTATTTCAAAAAGTTTAAAAGCCATCGATACGAACCATCAAACGGTTGATAACCACTTTCAGAAATTGAGCGATCAATTGAAAGTGCTTTTTCATCGTCGATTACAAACCATTGATGAAGAACGCGACACTAGAACCCATAACTATGGGGTACAAAAAGATAAAGAAACATCTATTTTAGCACAAAATGAACTAGATAATAAACAAGCACGTGATAAGGTGAAAAAAACTTTTGATCAGTCATTAAAAGAAGCAGATCAAGCCTTTAATGATATTATCGCACAAACCGAAAAAGCGATAGAACGTGCGAACAAACAACATTCAACACAAATGCAGGAATTAATCGATTCGACCAACAAACACTTGGTAAACGCATCTAAAATAGAAAAAGAAGCGTATGATACGTTTAATCAAAAACATGAAACCATTGAGGGCAAACGAAAAGAAGCACTTGAAACTTTAAAACAAGAAAAATCGAGTGCCTTCCAACAAATTCGTAAAGACTTACAAGCCTTAAAAAAAGACTATAAAGATCAGCTAAAGCCCCTAGATGAAACCATTGATAAACTAAAAACCAAACAAGAAAAAGCACTGAACAAACTAAAAGAAACTCAACAAAAAGCGATCAACAAACAAGAAAGCTATAAGAAAGAAGCCGAAAAACTGAACGATAAATCCAATGCATCTTACCATGACAAAAAGATAAAACAACTTACGAAAGAACATGCTGAAGCGCTAGAAGCGAAAATTAATGAACAAAAAGAAGCTTTAGACCCTGAACTAAAAAATAAAGATGATTTTATCGAGGCGTATAAACAAAAATTCAAAACGTTTAAACAAGAAGCGATTCAAACAATCCTCTCACTTGTAAAACGTGGTGAGATTATTCAAAATGATCATAATATCGAATTGGATAAAGCCAATAATGTTTTAAATAAAAAACTTGCAGAATATGACAAACAAACCAAAAATATTGAACTCGATCGTAAAATCCAAAACCTCAATTTTGAATTCACATTGGACGAAACAACGGCTATCGAAGAGCACAAACAAAAAGTCGCACAACCTGAATACACGTTAAAGGAAAATGAAGCTACCTTAAACCGTGATATTCAAATTTTAGAACTCGATACTTCTCAAAACATTTACCAAAAAGAGCACGATACCAAAATAGAAATCATGCAGCATAATCACGATTTCAGCATGAATGCACTGGATAACCTATCAACTAAACTCAATTACTTATATGAGTTTGACAGAGATACTTTGCGCCACTTAAAACAAAAGAAACATTTCGAAATCGATTATCAACATGAAAATATGCTAATGAGTCATTATAAAGCCCATTCAGAAGGCTATGCCGCTTTAAAAAGCGAAGTGCTTTTAAATAAAAAGCCTGCCTTTTATCATGAAATCGATAATCGTTTAAAACTTAAAACCAATCATTATAAAACCCTTATTAAAGAAGCAGAAAAAGAACATCAAAAAATGATTGAAACCATTGAAACAACGTATAAACAAGAAAAAAGTATTTATGAAGAACCTTTAGAAACTATCCGTAAAAAACATCGTGCCATTATGGATGCTTTTTTAGCCAACCAAGCGAAAGAGCGCGCCAATATCCAAGATCAAATCGATGAACTCGATGAAAACAAACATAAAAAGAAAGTATTAAAGCTTAAAAAAGAGTTATCATTTTTAAAACACGAACAAGCAGAAGACTTAAATGATAAAAAAATGCATTTAGAGTATGCTAAAAGTGCGTATCAAAATATGCTTGAATTGATTGAACAAAAAAGAGAACAATCAATAGAAGAAGCCGAAACATTGCTTTATCATACGACAGATCAATACAATTTAGCCATCGAAGAAGCAAAAAAAGCGGCTAGAGAAGAAAAAGAAGCTTTAGAAGCGCATTATTATGAAATAAAACACCGCGCTAAGCTCTTTAACACATTCCAAAGATCGCGTAAAGATGAAACCATTAAAAAAGCCAATAACTATAGACAAAAAAGAAATCAAGATAACGATGAAACCCAAGCAAAATCAGAAAAACTTTTAAAAGAGCAACTCGATAAATTAAGAACCCATGAAGCGAACCAAAAACAAGCTTTAGACGATAAAATTCAATCGTTTGAAACCTCATTTGAAGACTTCAAGCATTCTACATTGGCCGAAAAAGATCAAAAAAGAAGTGTCCTTAAAAATGATTACTTACAAGAAAAAGAAAAACTTGAACTTCAAATTGAAAAACTTCAAAGTGCCCATGAAAAAGCGTTAGAAACGCTTAAAAACACCTTTGAACAAGATAAGGATGCCTTATTTAAAGATAAAGACAAAAACGAAGAAAATTATGAACAAAGAATTCATGAACTTGACCAATCTATTCAAAAAGAAATTGAAAACAAACATGAAACCCTTAAAGAAACATTTAAACAATATGAAAGCAATGCAAAACAGTTAAGATCATCGGTTGAAAACAATCCATTTGATACATTAGATGTTGATGCTATCGCATCGCTAGAAGAGAGCATTAAACAACCGAAATAATACATCACTAAGGATGTAGAGATATGGAAAAAAACTTACGAAAAAATTTGCTTGTCGTTTTAATCATCACCATAGCAATCTCATTTAGATTTGTATTAGAGTTTGTGTTTAATATATTATGGGATTTTTATGATATATCATCAATCATAGGGTTCGTTATTCGAACCCTTTTCGTGTTAATTTTTGTTATTATTTGGCTCGGGATCACCTTAAGAAGTGATTCGCCTCACAACAAACTGCCATGGTTATTGGTTTTAACATTCGAACCCGTCTTAGGAATCACGTTATTTTTAACCTTTGGACGTAGTTTCCAAAACTCTTTTCGTTATCGCAAACGCCCTCTCATGAAAAATGGGCAATATATAACAAAGGAAGCTTCTGTTGGCGCCTTAGGTGATGCCCTAGAATCCTATGAACCATGGATTAAAAACTTAACAAAAAATATTCACCACGCTACGCATCACCAACCCTTTATCGGTGATACTCAAGTCGAAGTCCTTAAAAATGGCGAAAAGTTTTACCCAGAATTAAAAAAATCTATTAAAAAAGCTGAGTCATTTATATTATTTGAATTTTTCATCTTAAGACACGATAAAAGTAGTCTAGAAATTGTTGATCTCTTAATTGAAAAAGCCAATCAAGGGATTAAAGTTAAAATGATTATAGATGCGCTTGGAAGTGCGCGCACTAAACGCAAGTTTTTAAAAAGAATTAAAGACAATAACATTGATTTAATTATTAATGATAAAATTTATTTTCCATTATTTAACACTAGAATTAACTATAGAAACCATCGTAAAATTGTTGTTATTGATGGGAAGGTTGGATTTACTGGTGGGATGAATATTGCCAATGAGTATGATAACTCAATCGAACATAGTTATTATTTTAGAGATACTCAGTTAAAACTCTCAGGAAACGCTGTAAAAAGTTTAACGGCTTTATTTTTTAAAGATTATTATTATAATACCAATCAGTTTATTAATGATGATATGTATTATCCTGAGGTGGATATGCCTTCTAAAGGACTCACTCAAATTATACAAAGTGGACCTGATTCAGCCTATGCGCACATTCGTAACTTTTATTTAAAAATGATTTATAACGCCGAAAAATCGATAAAAATCATGACTCCATACATGGCATTAGATCATGAAACCTTAACAGCTTTACAAACCGCTGCGCAAAGTGGCATCCAAATCGATATCATAATTCCAGGAATTCCTGATAAATATATCGTGTATAAAGTGACTAAATCTTTTGTAGGGAGTCTATTAGACGCAGGGGTTAACGTTTATCATTATGATCCAGGATTTTGTCATGCAAAAGTGTTAATTGTTGATGAAAAAGTTGCCTCGGTAGGTTCATATAATTTAGATAATAGAAGCGCTGTGATTGATTTTGAGGTAACGACACTACTCGTTGATCATGGAGTAAGTGAATTAAATATGCAATTTGAAACAGATAAAAATGCCTCAAGTAAAATTGAAAAAGCCCTTTGGGATAACCGCCCTTATTTTTCAAGATTCTTAGAGGGTATCATGTCAATATTTACTCCGATTATTTAAAAATGCAAAAGTTTATACTGAATTTAAATATTAGTAGTATCATATAAAAAAGGAGTGATTTTATGGGAATTAATAGACTTGATCACATTTCAACAAAAAAAGGTGACAAAGGACAATCAAAAAATTATTCAAATGAGTCTTTGTCAAAAGATGATATTTTATTTGAAACGTTAGGAACGATTGATGAATTAAGCGCATTACTAGGGATAACGTATCACCACACAAAATATGAACAAATTAAAATTATTCAAAACACCTTACAAGCGATTAACTCTTTAATCGCAACCAATCCGACCAATCAAGAACGCTATGAAGCATTAAGACAAATTAATGATAAAGACATTACATTTATTGAAGAACAAGAAACTAAACTGCTCCAACAAAAAAGTATTGAACCAAAATTTCATCTACCAGGTAGCGATACCTCTAAAGCAAATGCGTATTTTGATTATGCAAGAACCGTCGCAAGACGTGCTGAGAGAATGACAGTACGTTTTATCAACCAAAAAGAAAGAGAAGATTTATCGTATTGTAGAAGTTATTTAAACCGTTTATCAGATTTATTGTTTTTACTTGCGAGAAACTTTGAAAGTCCTAGATAGAAAGGAATTTTAGATGGAAAAAATTGCGATTGTAACGGATACGAATGCGTGTTTAGATTATTTAGAGTATGATTATGATATTCCTATTTTAAGAAGCATTATTCACCTAGGAGACGAAGAATATATCGACCATGAAGAATTAAAAGCGGAAGATTTTTATGACAAAATTAAAAAAGATAGTTCAATTTTTCCTAAAACCTCTCAACCACCAATTGGGAAAATGATTGAAACGTTCGAACAATTAGAACAAGACGGCTATACTGATATTATCGTTATTACTATATCCTCTCACATGAGTGGTATTTATAATTCTGTGTTAAGCGCAGGCAATATGTTAGAAAAAGCGAAGGTTCACGCTTTTGATTCAAAAAGCGTTGCCTTCCCACAAGCAAAAATGACGTTAACCGCTAAAAAATTGGCAAATGAAGGGAAAAGTGTTAAAACAATCATCGATACACTCAATAATATTCGCGCCAATAATCATATATATTTTGGCGTTGATACCTTAGCATATTTGGTGAAAAACGGACGCTTATCAAACGCTCAAGGCTTTTTAGGAAGCATGTTAAAAATCAAACCCCTACTTCACATTTCAAAAGATGGAAAAGTTGAAAACATCGAAAAAATTCGAACCTTCAAAAAGGCTGTAAATCGTGTGATTGATCGTTTCATAGAAGAAACAAACACTAAACAGAATGTAGAAGTTTTTATATGCCATGCACACAATCANGAAATGTCTGATTATATCGAACAAACCATTAAAGAAAAAAATCCAACCATAAAAGATGTTTTAAGTATGCCTTTAACCCCAGCAGTAGGTGCACATGCTGGACCTGGGGCTATCGGGCTTGGGTATTTTTACAAGGATTAAACAATGATTGAACGCTACTTAAATGCATTAGAACAAAAATTCAAACGCTATGAAACGTTTAAACACGAAAAAGAAGCTTATATCAATCACATAAAGAATGAAATCAACACCTTAAAAGATCAAGGCAAAAGTGAAACAGAAATTATTGACACATTGAAAACCCCTAAGGAGTTGACAGAAGAATTAAATCAAAAGTTTCATAAAAAAAGAAGACTCCCATTTACCGATAAAATCTTGGTATTTTCTCCACTCTTTGTATTAGTGTTTTATTTAGGGTTAGGCATCTTTTTTGATAAATGGCATCCAGGATGGGTTGTAATCTTTTTAATGCCAGGCTTAGCGCTTTGTTTTGAACTGTTAAATGATCCAGAAAAACCTTTAATAAAAGCGGTTATTCCCTTTTTATTAATGATAGGGTCTTTCGTCTTTATTATAGGGTTTTCGATGTGGCTAGCTGCCATCAGTTTGGTTGCTTTAATTCCCTTAATAGGCGTAATGGATTTGGAACGGATAAAAGAAAAACCCATAGAAACTTTGTCTTTGGCGATGCCTTTTCTTAGTATTTTTATCGTCTTAAGTTTTTATACATTTATTACGCAAAACCCAATGATTTGGCATCTTTTAATCCTTAATCCTTTGCTTTGGATAGTGAATATAAAGAGTCTAAATCTAAAACTACTTTATCCTTTAACGTTGTTATTATTTATCGGAAGCTATTTTTTAGTAGGATTATTAGAAGATAATTTTAGCTTAGCTTACATGGTATATATTGGACTTTTACCTTTTATCATTAATCCAATTCAAAAAGACGCTTTATTTTCTTTAAACTTAAAAACTATTTTAACCGCATCAGCTTTGAGTATAATCATCGCTATAATCCTTATAGTATTTGAATTTTATGCGTTTTTACCCATTCCATTCATCATTTATATGTTTCTTTATACGATTCCTAAAAATAGTACTTTAATCCATTGGGTGGTTCGCTCAATTATGTTTATGGCGTTTATTGCATATGGGTTCTTCGCCGCCCAAAACGAGACATTGTTTGCGTGGTGGGTCTTAGGAATTATAGTCTTAAT
>SL_7KL_010_BRINEDRAFT_10000606_pt1 | contig 16956 bp, 13 predicted proteins | sample SodLak_010_BRINE_FD_10663 | JGI IMG/M metagenome (IMG submission 10663)
CTCGACCGCGTCGGGTGCAAGGCTGTCGGAGTAGTCGGGGTCGATGGTCAGCGTGAGCCCGCCGGCGACGACCTCGCCGGTACGCACGGCGGCATCCCAGAAACCCCGAGCGGGGATCCCGCCACGCAGGCCCGGGGCAATGGCCATCACCCCGGCGACCTCCAATTCCGGATGAGTGGCAAGGCTCGCTAGCGCGGCGGAGCCGCCCATGCTCTCGCCCAGCAGGAAGATCGGCCGGTCGGGATCCTCCGCTTGCGCCGCGCGAACCATTGCAGCCACGTCGCTGATCAGGGGTTCGGCACCCGGCCAGCGGCCGTGCGGCTCGCTCGTGCCATGGCCGCGCTGATCCAGCGCCTGGACACTGCCGCGATCGGCCAGCCAGGGGCCCAGGGCGTCATAGGCACCGGCGTGATCGCGGAAGCTGTGCAGGGCGATCACCACGGCGACGGGTTCTGCGGCCGACCAGCGGCGGACGCGATCGGGGGCAATCGCTGCGCCCGCGGGAGCTTCCTTCACTGGGGTCCCCGCCGCGCGCACGGTTTCACGCTCCGGGGCGGCCGCACAGGCGGTCAAAGCCAGCAGCAGTACAGCCAGGAGCCCGACCGCGCCCGGGATTCGGCGGCGCGTCACGCCTCATATCCCCAGTTCATCCCAGATCTCGTCCACGCGGCGCTTGACCGCCTCGTCCATGGCGATCGGCCGGCCCCACTCGCGATCGGTCTCGCCCGGCCATTTGGAGGTCGCGTCCATGCCCATCTTGGACCCTAGACCCGAGACCGGCGAGGCAAAGTCGAGATAGTCGATGGGGGTGTTTTCCACGAGGGTGGTGTCGCGGGCCGGATCCATGCGCGTGGTGAGTGCCCAGATCACGTCATTCCAGTCCCGGGTGTTCACGTCGTCGTCGACCACAATCACGAACTTGGTGTACATGAACTGACGCAGGAAGGACCACACCCCCATCATCACGCGCTTGGCGTGGCCCGGGTACTGCTTGCGCATGGAGACGACGGCCAGACGGTAGGAACAACCCTCGGGCGGCAGGTAGAAGTCCACGATCTCCGGGAACTGCTTCTGCAGGATGGGAATGAACACCTCGTTCAGGGCCACCCCGAGCACGGCGGGCTCATCCGGCGGGCGACCGGTGTAGGTGGAATGGTAGATCGGCTGATCACGATGGGTGATGCGGTCGATGGTGAAGACCGGGAATTCGTCCACCTCGTTGTAGTAACCCGTGTGGTCCCCGAACGGACCTTCCGGCGCGGTGTCGCCCGGGTGGATGTGCCCCTCGAGCACGAACTCGGCGGAGGCCGGGACCTCCAGGTCGGAACCGATGCAGCGGGTGACCTCGGTTCGACTGCCACGCAGCAATCCGGCGAAGGCATATTCGGACAGGGTGTCCGGCACCGGGGTCACGGCGCCGAGGATGGTGGCCGGATCGGCACCCAGGGCGACCGCGATGGGAAACGGCTCGCCGGGGTGGGCCTGGCACCACTCGCGAAAATCGAGGGCCCCGCCACGATGGGACAGCCAGCGCATGATCACGCGATTGCGCCCAATGACCTGCTGGCGATAGATCCCGAGGTTCTGACGCGACTTCTCCGGGCCACGGGTGACCACCAGGCCCCAGGTAATCAGGGGGCCGGCGTCTTCCGGCCAGCAGGTCTGGACCGGGAGTTGGTCGAGATCAACCGCATCGCCTTCCAGCACATGGCGCTGGCAGGGCGCCCCGCGGATCTTCTTGGGCGCCATGTCCAGCACCTTGCGAAAGATCGGCAGCTGTTCCCAGGCGGCCTTGAGCCCCTTGGGTGGGTCCGGCTGCTTGAGGAAGGCGAGCAGGCGCCCGACCTCGCGCAGGGCTTCGACCGAGTCCTCGCCCATGCCCATGGCCACCCGCTCCGGGGTACCAAACAGGTTGGCGAGCACCGGGATGTCGGAGCCGGTAGGGTTTTCGAACAGCAGGGCCGGGCCGCCGGCGCGCAGGACGCGGTCGGCGATCTCGGTCATCTCCAGGTTCGGGTCCACCTCGCGGGTGATGCGGCGCAGCTCGCCGCGCTGTTCGAGGCCATCAATGAAATCGCGCAGATCCTTGTACTTCACGGGGTCTCCCTCGGGAATGGCCGGTTGGTGCGACCCGGGCCAGGGTTAGGCGGAGAATTCCGCCCAGACCGGGGCATGGTCGGACGGACGCTCCCAGGCACGCGGTTCGCGGTCAATGCCCGCGGCCTGTAGACGGGCCTGCAAGGGAGCGCTGGCGAGGACCAGGTCGATGCGCAGGCCCCGATTGCGACGGAAGGACGCAGCCCGATAATCGAACCAGGAATACTCCTCCGCGGGCTGCTCGAAGGTGCGGAAGGTATCCGTGAGGCCGAGATCGGTCAGCGCGGCCAGGGCCTCGCGTTCCGGCGTGGAGCACAGGATGCGCTCGTGCCAGGCCTCGGGGTCGTGCACGTCGCGATCATCCGGGGCGATGTTGAAGTCACCGAGGACCACGAGATTCGGGTGCTGCGCAATCTCGTCGGCCAGCCAGGCGTGCAGCCGCGCCAGCCAGTCCAGCTTGTAGGCGTATTTCTCGGTTCCGACGTTCTCGCCGTTCACGACATACAGGTTGACGACGCGAACCTCGCCGATGGTGGCGGCGAGGATACGGCGCTGGGCGTCCTCGAGCCCGGGCGGGTCGGTGACCACGTCGGTGGCCTCGGTGCGGGAGATGATGGCCACGCCGTTGTAGGTCTTCTGCCCGGAGAACACGACCTGATAGCCCGCATCGCGGATGGCCGCCGCCGGAAAGTTCTCGTCGGTCAGCTTGGTCTCCTGCAGGGCCAGGACGTCGGTCCGCGAGCTCCCCAGCCAATCGAGGACCTGCGGCAGACGCACCTTTAGCGAATTGACGTTCCAGCTGGCGATCTTCACGCGGCTTTCTCCTCCAAGCCGCTATGGCGCAACAGGGCGTCGATCTGCGGATCGCGCCCGCGGAAGGCACGGAAGGAATCCGCGGCCGGGCGCGAGGCGCCGGCCTCGAGAATCTCGCGCAGGTAGGCCGCCCCCACCTCGGACGAAAACAGACCTTCCTCTTCGAAGCGCCCGAATGCGTCAGCCGACAGGACCTCGGCCCACTTGTAGCTGTAGTACCCCGCGGCGTAGCCGCCGGCGAAGATGTGGCCGAAGCCGTGGGCGAAGCGATTGAACGCCGGCGGATGGACCACCGCGATCTCCTGACGCACGGTCTCCAGGAGCTGCTGGATGTCCGCGGCCTTCGCAGGGGCGGGCCCGGCATGCAGGCGCATGTCGAAGAGGGAGAACTCGACCTGGCGCAATAGCTGTAACGCCGCGTGGAAGTGGCGCGTGCCCTGCAGGCGCTGGAACAGGTCCTCGGGCATCGCCTCGCCGGTCTCGTGATGGCGCGCGAACAGATCCAGCGCCTCGCGTTCCCAGCACCAGTTCTCCATGAACTGACTGGGCAGTTCGACCGCATCCCATTCCACGCCGTTGATGCCGGCGATATCGGGTTCGTCCACCCGGGTCAGCATGTGATGCAGGCCGTGACCGAACTCATGGAACAGCGTAATCACTTCGTCATGAGTGAAAAGGGCCGCCTTGCCGTCCACCGGCGGGGTGGAGTTGCAGGTCATGTAGGCGACCGGCAGCTGGGCGCGGTCCTCGGAGATGAAACGGTTGCGGCATACATCCATCCAGGCGCCGCCGCGCTTGTTCTTGCGGGCGTAGAGATCGAAGTAAAAGCCAGCGCGTTCGGTACCATTCGCGTCAAAGATGCGATAGAACCGGACGTCGTCGTGCCAGGTCTCGATGCTGTCATCGGGCTCGAAGCGGACCTGGAACAGGCGCTGGACCAGGCCGAACAAGCCGTTGACTGCCTGGTCAGCGGGGAAATAGGGCTTCAACATCTCCTGGCTGAGACCCAGGCGCCGCTCACGCATCTTCTCGGCCGCGAAGGCCATGTCCCAGGCCTCCAGGGTTCCGAGGTCGAGCTCGTCGCGGGCAAAGGCGCGCAACTCGTCCAGGTCGCGCTCGGCCCGGGGGCGCGCGCGGTGCGCCAGATCCTGGAGGAAGCCTTCGACCTGCTCGGCGCTATCGGCCATCTTGGTCGCGAGCGAGCGCTCGGCGTAGTGGCGAAAGCCCGTCAGATGCGCCTTCTCCTCCCGCAACTGGAGGATCTCGACCATGATCTCGCTGTTGTCGTGATTGCCGGCGCCGGGCCCGAGGTCAGACGCACGCGTCGTGAAGGCCTCGTACACACGGAAACGCAGGTCGCGATCCTCGGCGTGGGTCATGACTGCGAGGTAGCTGGGGATATCCAGGGTCACGACAAAACCCGTCTGGTCGTGATCGCGAGCGTTCTGCGCGAGCATGGCCCGATCGGACTCGGAGATGCCGGCGAGCGCGGCCGCATCATCGGTCTGCCAGGTCCAGGCCTGAGTGGCGTCCAGCACGTTCTCTTCGAAACGTGCAGTCAGCTCCGAAAGGCGGGCGTTGATGGCGCGCAGGCGGTCACGCTCGGCCTCGGGGAGATCGACGCCGCTCAGATGGAAATCACGCAGCATGTCATCCAGCACCTTGCGCCGCTGGGGCGAAAGCTGCGCGTACTCTTCACTGTCTGCCAGGCGACGGACCGCCCGGTACAGGCCCTGATGCTGCGAAACCCAGCTGCCGTAATCCGACAACAGGGGAAGGCTGGCGTTGTATGCCTCCCGAATCTCGGGACCGTTCATGACCGCATTGAGGTGCCCCACCGGGGACCAGACGGCATCCAGGCGCGTGTCCAGCGCCTGCAACGGCTGGATCAGCGTGGCCCAGGTCGGTTGATCCCCGACGGCCGCGACCAGCCGATCAATCTCCGCGCGATTCTCCACCAGGACGGTTTCCACCGCGGGCAGGACATGTTGGGGCTCGATGGCACGAAAGGCGGGCAGCCGGTCGGTCTGCAGCAAGGGGTTGGACACGGTATCTCCAGGGGTCGGGCCAGCAGTGGATTATGCCATTCGGACAGAAAGCCCGGCAGGGTGTTCCCGGCAACGGGGTGGTCGGGGCGAAGCTTATGGGCTCGGCGGGCGAACGGGGTGAAAGACGGCATGGCCAGCGAGGCGGGCGAGGAGTCCGTAGGCCCATTGGCAGCGCAGCCCGGCATAGGCATCCACAGCAGCATTGTAGCGGCCGAGGGCCTCAGTAATTGCTTGGTCCAGTGCCGCTACGCGAGGGGGCAGTCGATCAGTCGAACCCGGAAAAGTATGATAGTTATCATGGATTTGCGTTCGTATATGGTCCCATTCGGCGCGGATGGCGCGTTCGCCCCGGGCCAGACCGGGAAGATCACCGCAGCGTCGCGCTCGCTCCTGTGCCTGGACCACCTGTTGGAGCGCCCGCAGGTCCAGGGGCGGATCGGCCCGGGTCGCGGAACAAGCCCGCTCCAGCAGGCCATTGCGCTGGGTGAGCAGGGTATCGAGTCGATCCCAGGCCGCGACGACGCGGCGTTCATGGACCGCAAGATGGGTGTACAGGCGAAACGCGACCAGCGCCAGAATCACCAGGACCAGGAGTGCGGCCAGGACCTGCATGGTGCCGGCGGGATTCGTCGTACCGTGGCAGCGAGTACGTCAGATATCGACGTTCTCGGCACTGAGGGCTCGCGACTCGATAAATTCGCGACGCGGCTCGACCTGATCGCCCATCAGGGTGGTGAAGATTTCGTCGGCACGGATGGCATCTTCGACCCGGACCTGGAGCAGGCGGCGGGATTCGGGGTTCATGGTGGTGTCCCAAAGCTGGTCGGGATTCATCTCGCCTAGGCCCTTGTAGCGCTGGGTTGCCAGCCCGCGGCGGCCTTCCTGCAGGAGCCATTCCATGGCTTCGGAAAAGCCCTCGATCACGTGGACGCGTTCCCCGCGCTTCATGTACGCACCTTCGTCGAGAAGGGCGTTAAGACGGGCGGACAGGTCGAGTACCGCCTGAAAATCACGCGAAGCCAGGGTGTCATCGGTGATGTACTGCGACAGGGCGGCGCCGTGTTCGATGCGGTCCAGGCTCAGCTGTGCCGTGCCTTCATGCTGGGTCACCGGCCCCAGGCTGTAGCGGGTTGCACCCGCCTTGTCGCTGGACAGATTCTCCAGGATGCGGGCAAACCACGCCTGAACCGCTGCGTTGGTCACGCTTCGGGGCTCGGGGATCGCGTCGGCCTCGAGCATCGCCCAGAGGATGCGCGAGTCGTACATCCGGCCCAGGCGCTGCACGGCGCGCGCGGCCTTTTGATAGCCCTTCACCAGGTCTTCGAAGGCCTCGCCGGTAATCGGAGGTGCATCCGGGCTGGGATAGAGCGCAGCGCCGTCCAGGGCGAGGGAGATCACGATCTCGCCCATTTCGGCCTCGTCGCGCACATACTGCTCGCGCTTGCCGCGCTTGATCTTGTACAGCGGCGGCTGCGCGATATACACGTGGCCGCGCTCGATCAGTTCCGGCATCTGGCGGAAGAAGAAGGTCAGAAGCAGGGTACGGATATGGGAGCCGTCCACGTCCGCGTCAGTCATGATGATAATGCGGTGATAACGCAGCTTGTCCGGATCGTACTCTTCCTTGCCAATACCGCAGCCGAGCGCCGTGATGAGCGTGCCCACCTCGGCCGAACCCAGCATACGGTCAAAGCGCGCCCGCTCGACATTCAGGATCTTGCCCTTGAGCGGCAGGATCGCCTGGAAATGGCGGTCACGGCCCTGCTTGGCCGAACCTCCGGCGGAGTCACCCTCGACCAGGTAGAGCTCGGACTGAGCCGGGTCCTTCTCCTGACAGTCGGCCAGCTTGCCCGGCAGACCGGCGATATCCAGCGCCCCCTTGCGGCGGGTGACCTCACGCGCCTTGCGGGCGGCCTCGCGCGCTCGCGCGGCATCCAGCACCTTCTCGGTGATGGCCTTGGCTTCCTGCGGGTGTTCCAGCAGGAAGTTGTTGAGGGCATCCGACAGCACGCTTTCAACGATCGGCTTGACCTCGGAGGAAACCAGCTTGTCCTTGGTCTGCGAGGAGAACTTGGGATCCGGCACCTTGACCGAGAGCACGGCCGTGAGGCCTTCGCGCATGTCGTCGCCCGCCGTGGCGACCTTGGCCTTCTTGATCAGGCCCTCGTTCTCCAGGTACTGATTGATCGTGCGCGTCAGCGCGGCGCGAAAGCCCGCCATGTGCGAGCCACCGTCGCGCTGCGGAATGTTGTTGGTGTAGCAGAAGATGTTCTCCTGGTAGGAGTCATTCCACTGCAGGGCGATTTCGACTGCGTAGTCCTCGCGCATCTGGTCGGCGTAGACGACCGTGGGATGCAGCGCGGTTTTCTTCTGGTTCAGGTGTTCGACGAAGGCACGGATACCGCCTTCGAAGACAAAGGTCTCCTCGCGATTGTCCCGGTGATCGCGCAGCGTGATGCGCACGCCCGAGTTGAGGAACGACAGCTCCCGCAGACGCTTGGCGAGGATCTCGTAGTGAAAATTGATGTCGGTGAAGATGGTCGGGCTGGGGCGAAACCAGATCTTCGTTCCGTTGCGCTCCGTGGTACCGGTCACCGCCAGCGGCGCATCCGGGACACCGAGGTGATAGGTCTGTTCGTGGCGCTGACCATCCCGGTGGATCTCCAGGCGGAGCTCTTCCGACAGGGCATTCACCACCGAGACACCCACGCCGTGCAGGCCGCCGGAGACCTTGTAGGAGTTGTTGTCGAACTTCCCGCCTGCGTGCAGGACCGTGAGGATGACCTCGGCGGCCGACATACCCTCTTCTTCGTGGATATCCACGGGAATGCCGCGACCGTTGTCCGTAACGGAGACCGCATTGTCCTCGTGGATCGTGACCTCAATACTATCGCAGTGACCCGCTAGCGCCTCGTCGATCGAGTTATCGACCACCTCGAAGACCATGTGGTGCAGGCCTGTGCCGTCATCGGTGTCACCGATGTACATGCCCGGTCGCTTGCGAACGGCATCCAGGCCCTTGAGGACGCGGATCTGAGAGGAATCGTAGACGGAGGGATCTTGGGCTTCAGTTTCGGACATGCGGGTCAGTCATCCGGCCAGTTGCAGACACGCCAGTATAGCGCAAAGGCGGGGGGCACCGGTGAGGTCACGTGCGGGGGTCCAGGAGGGCCACGAGACCCAAGGCCCGGGCGCATCAGGCTGGGGATTCGGGTGTTACGCGACCATGTTTCACGTGGAACAATTGCCCTGCGGTATCCCCTGCCAGCCCCGGGATGTCATCTCCCACAGCGGTCACCAGGATCTGCCAGCCCGACGCACACAACCCGGACATCAACCCCTCCACTGCCTCGCGATCCAGCTCCGACACTACATCGTCCAGCAACATCACCGGCGCCCGCCCGGTCTCGGCCTCGAGCATCCATGCCTGCCCGCCCACGAGAGCCGTAACCAATCGCTTTTGCTCGCCCCGGGAGGCCTCGGCGGCGAGACGACCCGATAGCCGCAAATCAATGTCGGCCCGCTGCGGCCCGGCCTGCGCGAAGCCCCGTTCTTCGTCGCCCTCCCGACTACGCTCCAGCGCCTCGCTCAGGCTCCTTTCCCGGTCCCAGCCCATNCGCGGATTCAAGTTCAAATCGGCTAACCGCTCGCCGAATCCGAACTGCCGGGCGGCCTCCATAGTCGCCGCCTGCCAGGACTCNACGTAACGACGCCGCGCGTCACTGATCGCCTCGCCGAATTCCAGCCAGGGTCGCTCAAACTCGCGAGCCCCCGCGCGGTCCCCCACGCGCAAGGCGGCATTACGTTGGTCATGGGCCCGCTTCCAGCGCTGCCACTGGCCCCGGTACCCCGGGATCGCATGGAAGCACCCCCAGTCCAGCAAGCGCCTGCGCTCTTCCGGTCCACCCGTCAACAATTCGAAGGAGCCCGCATGCAGCGTACGCGCCGGCAACCACTCGGCCACCGCCGCGTGGCCTTCCATCCAGCGGCCATCAAGCCGCGACCGGCGAGTACCATCCCAGCTAATCCCCAGCCGATGGGAGCCCCCGGCCGGATCCTTCACCACTGCCCCAATCCACAACCCGTCGGCTCCGCTCCGCCCAACACGCCGTAATTGCTGAGTACGAAACGAGCGACCAGCCGCGAGGATATGCACTGCTTCGAGTATCGAGGTCTTGCCTGCACCATTCGGGCCGACCAGCCGATTGATTCCCGGCCCCAACGTCAAGGCCTGTTCCTCAAGGTTGCGGACCCCCTGCCACCACAGCGACTCCAGCACGCAGACCCCGGAACTACAGGCGCATCGGCATCACCACGTAGCGCGCCCCGCCCGGTGGTTCCGCCTGAATCAGGATCGACGAGTTCCCGTCACGTAGCCCGATCCGGACCTGCTCCGTCTCCAGGACATTCAGCACGTCCGCCAGGTACCCGAGGTTGAAACCGATCTCCATTGGCCCCCCATCGTATTCCGCCTCGACCGACTCCTGGGCCTCTTCACGATCCGCGTTGTGGGTCATCACCTGGCAACCGTTCTCCCCCAGGGCCATGCGTACGCCGCGATACTTGTCACTCGCCACAATCGCGACCCGGCCCAACGCCTGTTTCAGAACTTCCCGGTCGACCCGCAACGTGGAGGGCAGATCCGAAGGGATGACCCGTTCGTAGTCCGGGAAGCGCCCCTCGATCACCTTGCTGCGCAGGACCGCTTTGCCGAGTTCGAATACGACCTGGTCTTCCCCGAAGCCGATCCGGACCGTCGATTCGTCGTCGGCCAGATTTCGTCGCAACTCCGCGACGGCCTTGCGCGGGACAATGCGTTCAACTCGCCCCTCCACCGGGTGCTCGAGTTCCACCTCGGCCAGCGCCAAGCGATGCCCGTCCGTCGCGACCGCCCGCAGACTGGTCCCGCTGGCTACCAGGAGCAAACCCTGGAGGTAGTAACGCACGTCCTGCTGCGCCATCGAAAACATCGTCGCTTCCAGCAGACGCCGCAGCCGGTTCTGGGGTACATCGAGCACGACCTCCGACCCTCGCGCCTCCCAGTCGGGGAAGTCCGCGCCGGGCAGGGTCGCCAGGCTGAAGCGCGAACCGGCGAATCCCACGGTCATGCGTTCGCCTTCCACCCGAGCCCGAATCTCGCTGTCCCCTGGGGCCGCCTTCACGACGTCCAACAGCTTGCGCACCGATACGGTGACATCGCATTCGCCCGGGATGGTGCCTTCCGCCCCCGCCTGCCAGGCGAGTTCGAGATCGGTGGTATCCATCCGGATCGCACCGTTGTCGTCCGGTCGCAGACGCACATTCCCGAGGATCGGCATCGTCAATCGTTTTTCGGCCGCGCCCACAATCCGTTGCAGCGCTTCGGTCATCGTCTCGCGATTGAAAGACAGTTCCATGGCGATGTCCTGTATCTAGTGTTTAGATATTTAAATAGTAGTAATAAGGGGCAGGTCGACCTGTGCAGGAAACCCCAATTTCGTTTTAAATTCAGTTATTTGTCGACACTTTTTGGCTCTCCCGAACCTCTGTGAAGCCTGTTCCCAACCTGTGGACAGTTTCGCGGTCCGTGTTTTCCACCTTTCCATACCGCAGTTGCACCCAGCTTATCCACAGCTTTGCCGAGCAGTGGACAGCCACTTCAGCTACTGAGAGTCCGCAGAAGATTCGAGTAGTCCTCGTCCAGGCTGGCGTCCGCCTCGCGGAGTTCGGCGACCTTCCGGCAGGCATGGATGACCGTGGTGTGATCGCGACCGCCGAAGGCCTGTCCGATCTCCGGCAGGCTGTGCTGGGTCAGTTCCTTTGCCAGGGCCATCGCGATCTGCCGCGGACGGGCAATCGACCGGCTGCGCCGGCTCGACAGCAGATCGGCCACCTTCACGCGATAGTAGTCCGCGACCGTCTTCTGGATATTCTCCAGTGTAATCAGTTTGTTCTGTACCGCGAGAAGGTCGCGCAGCGCGTCCTTGGCAAACTCGACGGTGATCGGTTTCCCGGTAAAGTGCGCGTTGGCGATCACCCGCCGCAGCGAGCCTTCCAGTTCGCGGATGTTGGAACGGATCCGCTTGCCCATGAAGAATGCGACCTCGGAGGGGAGCTCGATCCCCGCCTGCTCGGCCTTGCGCTGGAGGATGGCCACCCGGGTCTCCAGTTCTGGCGGCTCGATCGCGATCGTCAGCCCCCAGCCGAAGCGAGACTTCAGGCGTTCCTCCAGCCCCTCCACCTCTTTCGGGTAGCGATCCGAGGTCAGGATGATCTGCTGCTGGCCCTCCAGCAGCGCGTTGAAGGTGTGGAAGAACTCCTCCTGGGAACGCTCCTTGCCGGCAAAGAACTGAATGTCGTCGATCAGCAGTGCGTCGGCGGAGCGATAGTGCTGCTTGAACTCGTCGATCGCGTTGTGCTGCAGCGCCTTGATCATGTCCGCCACGAAGCGCTCGGAGTGCAGATAGATGATCCGCCCTTCGGGGTGCCGGGCCAGGATGCTGTGACCGATGGCATGCATCAAGTGGGTCTTGCCAAGCCCGACCCCGCCATAGATGAACAACGGGTTGTAGGCCACCCCGGGGTTTTCCGCGACCTGGAGGCTGGCTGCGCGCGCGAGCTGGTTCGACTTGCCCTCGACGAAGCTGTCGAAGGTGAAGGCCGGGTTCAGGTTACTCACGGGCCCCTGCGGGCGTGGCGCAGTGCTGGCGCTCTTGTCTGCAGCACCGCGTTCATGGCGGGACTCGCGACCACTGGGGGTCGGCGGGACCGGAATCTGCGCACCACCAATCCCGAGTCGCACGCGGCGCCCGTCCTGCCCGCCCACCGGCTGCAGCTCGCCCACGGTCTGCTCGATCGATTCCAGCAGGTGATCGCGCACGTGCTCGAACACAAACTGGTTCGGCGCGAGCAGTCGCAGCCCGCCTTCGGACTCTTCGGCATGCAGCGGCCGCAGCCAGGTGTTGAGTTGCTGTTCGCTGACCTTCCCCTGCAGGCGATCCAGACAGGCTGTCCACAGGGCATTGGCTGACACGCGTTCGTCTCCGGGGCGACGGGGGAATTGGAAGCCACCGAGTCTACGCCGATGGGGGTACCCGGTGCCAGCGACTTGCCGACCCTCGAGATTGACTTTGCGTCCGGATGGCGCTAGTTTTCACCGCCCTTTAACCAAGCGTCACGGGAACTCTCATGAAGCGCACTTTTCAACCCAGCCGGCTCGTTCGCGCCCGCACGCACGGCTTCCGGGCCCGCATGGCCACCCGTGGTGGTCGCAAGGTCCTGAACGCCCGTCGCGCCAAGGGCCGCAAGCGCCTCTGCCCGTAGTCCGGGCGGCGCGCCGGCTCCCGTGACCGCGGCGCCAGCTAGCGAGACCTTTCCGCGCCGCGTCCGTCTGTTGACCGGTGCGGATTATCAGCGTGTCTTCAAGGATGCCCGGCGCCAGCGCGGTCGCGATCTGACCCTGCTCTATCGCCATTCGGCATCTGGCGAGGCGCGCCTGGGCCTTGCGATTGGTAAGCGGCATGTCCGCCAGGCATCGGACCGCAACCGGATCAAGCGCATTGTCCGAGAGGCCTTTCGCCAATGCCGGATCTCACTGCCGCCGGTCGACATGATCGTGCTGGCCCGAGGGGGCGCGGCGACCACGGATCGCCGGGCCCTGCGCGCCGAGATCGACAGCCTGCTGGAACGCCTGCAATGAGCCTGCCACGCAAGATCGCCCTGTTGCCCGTCCGGGCCTACCAGTACGGCATCTCGCCGTTCATGGCGCCCCATTGTCGGCATTACCCGACCTGTTCGGCCTATACCGTCGAGGCGGTCGAGACCCACGGGGTCCTGCGCGGCTTCTGGCTGGGCCTGCGGCGCATCCTGCGCTGCCACCCCTGGTCGCCGGGCGGTTATGATCCGGTCCCGGCTCCGCGTTCCGCTTCTCCCAGCACCCGACCCTCAAAGTAGTCGCGCTCATGGATAACCTTCGCCCCCTTCTGTGGCTCACCCTGGCCTTTGTCCTGTTCCTGATGTGGCAGGCCTGGAACCAGGATTACGGCGCCCCGAGCCAGCCGGACCGCAGCGCCGAGCAAGCGGCCGAGGACCCGGATGCCCGGCCGGAGGACGTGCCGGACGCCCCGCAGTTCGAATCGGAGGCGGATCCACGGGCGGCTGACGCGCCGCAGGTCAGCACCCTGCAGGAGCCAGACCGCCAGCAGATCACCGTGCGCACCGACACCCACGAGATCCTGATCGATACCCGTGGCGGGACCCTGCTGCGGGCGGACCTGCTGCAGTACCCGCAGGACCTGCAGGACGATCCGCTGGTGCCGGTCCGACTGTTCGACCACCGCGTGCGCGGCTATGTCGCGCAGAGCGGCCTGACCCATGACCGGGTGAACGACCAGTCGATGGAGGCCCGCGCACCTTCGCATCACGCCAACTTCCAGGTCGATCAGGACCGCTTCGAACTTACCGACGGGCAGGACACGCTCCAAGTCCCGCTGCGCTGGATGTCCGAAGATGGCGAGATCGAGGTCACCAAGACCTACACCTTTACGCGCGGCTCGCATCTGATCGAAGTGGACTACGAGGTCCACAACCGCTCGGATTCCACCTGGAGCGGCCGCCAGTACCGCCAGCTGCGCCACGGTCCGACCCCCGACCGCGAGTCGTGGTGGCTGTACACCTTCACCGGCGCGGCGTATTTCGATGGCAGCTACGAGCGGGAACGCTTCGAGTCATTGCGTGACGACCCCATCCAGGCGCGCATCCAGGGGGGCTGGGTCGCGATGATCCAGCACTACTTCGTGTCGGCCTGGGTCCCGGGCGAGGACGAGGTGAACGCCCTGTACGCCCGTGCGGTGCCCGGTGAGGTGGGCGATGAGTACCTGATTGGCCTCCATTCCGAGTCCGTCCAGATCCCGGCGGGCTCCAGCGGCGGGTTCTCCACCCGCTTGTGGGTAGGTCCGAAGCTGCAGGACGAGCTGTCCCAGATTGCCCAGGGCCTGGAGCTGACAGTCGACTACGGTATCTTCACCTTCCTGTCCAAGCCGTTGTTCTGGCTGCTGGACAAGATCTACAGCGTGGTCGGGAACTGGGGCTGGGCCATCGTGCTGCTGACCATCCTGATCAAACTGGCCTTCTTCAAGCTGTCCGCGACCAGCTACCGTTCTATGGCGCGCATGCGCAAGGTCGCGCCGAAGCTGCAGGCACTGAAGGAACGCTACAAGGACGACAAGCAGCGCATGAACCAGGCGCTGATGGACCTGTACAAGAAGGAGAAGATCAACCCGCTGGGTGGCTGTCTCCCGATTCTGGTGCAAATCCCGGTGTTCATCGCCCTGTACTGGGTGCTTCTTGAGAGTGTCGAACTGCGCCAGGCGCCCTGGTGGCTGTGGGTGCAGGATCTGTCCTCGCGCGATCCGTACTTCATCCTGCCGATCCTGATGGGCGTGTCGATGTTCGTGCAGTACAAGCTGAACCCGCCGCCGATGGACCCGGTGCAGCAGAAGATCTTCATGGCGCTGCCGTTCGTGTTCACCGTGTTCTTCGCCTTCTTCCCGGCGGGCTTGGTGCTGTACTGGTTCACCAACAACCTGTTCTCCATCGCCCAGCAGTGGTACATCACGCGCAAGATCGAGAGCGGCGAGGACCCGGACAAGCAGAAGAGCTGACGCTCCGTGACCGTGACGGACACCATCGTCGCGGTCGCCACCCCGCCGGGGGTGGGCGGTATCGGTGTGGTCCGTCTGTCGGGTCCGCAGGCCCTGCCCATCGCCCAGCGCCTGACCCGACGCGCGCAGCTGCTTCCACGCCACGCCCACTACGGCAGCTTCATTGATCCGGCGACTGGCGAGTCGCTGGACGACGGTCTGATCCTGTCCTTCCCGGGCCCGCACTCCTACACCGGTGAGGACGTGATCGAGCTGCAGGGCCACGGCAGCCCGGTCTTGCTGGAGGCGATCGTCGCCACCGCGGTGGATCTCGGCGCGCGTCGTGCCCGACCGGGGGAGTTCACCGAGCAGGCCTTCCTCAACGGCCGACTCGACCTGGCGCAGGCGGAGGCGGTGGCCGATCTGATCCACGCCCAGACCGAGCAGGCCGCCAGGCTTGCGCGATCCAGCCTGGACGGCGCCCTGGCGACCGAACTCGAACCGGTCTCGCGCGCGATCCGCGACCTGCGTGTGGTCATCGAGGCGGAGATCGACTTCGGCGAGACCGATCTCGAGTCGGAGGCTGCCGCCGATATCGCACGCCGTGCCGACACCCTCCACACGACCATCCGCGAACTCCTCGAACGACTGCGTCCGGCGCGTTACTTTGCCCAGGGCTTGCGCCTGGCCCTGGTCGGCGCCCCGAATGTCGGCAAGTCCAGCTTGATGAACCGTTTGGCCGAGAGCGAGGTCGCGATTGTCACCGATCGCCCCGGGACCACTCGCGACGTCCTGCGTTCGCCGATTGCGATCCACGGGATACCGGTCGAACTGATCGACACCGCCGGGCTGCACGCGAGTGAGGATCCGGTGGAGAAGATCGGCATGGAGCGGGCGCGGGAGGCGGCCACCGGGGCTGACTTGATCCTGGAGCTGCGCGATCTCACGCGTCCGGATGCGGCCCCCGACTTGGCGGCCCCGGCGGAAATCCCGCGACTGACCGTCTGGAACAAGATGGACTGCGTCGCCGACTCCACCCGAGCGGACCACGGGCTCAGGATCTCTGCACGGACCGGGGCAGGGGTCGACGCGCTCAAACAGGCGATCGTCGAGCGCCTGGGCGTGAGCGAGGGTGGCCAGCAACGCTTCAGCGTGCGCGCGCGTCATCTGGACGGCCTGCGTACGACGGCCACGCATCTCGCCGCGATCGACGCCGCCGCGCCCCCGGACCTGATCGCCGAGGAGTTGCGTCTGGCCGAACGCGCCCTGGACGCGCTCCTCGGTCGCCAGGACCACGAGGCCCTGCTGGGCGAGATCTTCGCCGGCTTCTGCATCGGCAAGTAGTCCCCGTCATTGCGAGGCCCCGAAAGGGGCCGCGGCAATCGCCCGCCGCGACCACCGGATTTCGCGGCCCGACGCCATGCCAGCTTCCGGAGATTGCTTCGCTTTGCTCGCAATGACGGGGGGGCGCTGGATGCGGCCTCTGCTGCCCATCACGGCCGAAGCCGCCGCGGCGCAACGAACCAGGCGAACAGGCCGCCGCGGCACGCCCGGAAAACCATTTGGCCCGGGGGCCGCTTCGCGCTCGCGTAACTCCCTGCTAGAATTCCGATTTTCGTGCCCGGACCATAAGCGGCGCGAATTGCACTCACAGGCCGGACCGTCGGCCGGGATAGCAGGACCATGGCGAACTCCTTTGATGTCATCGTGATTGGCGGCGGGCACGCCGGCACCGAGGCTGCCTTGGCCGCGGCGCGCGGCGGTGCGCGCACACTGCTGCTGACCCACAACATCGAGACCATCGGCCAGATGAGCTGCAACCCGGCCATCGGCGGGATCGGCAAGGGCCACCTGGTCAAGGAGATCGATGCCCTGGGGGGCGTCATGGGCCGCGCAGCGGACGCCGCCGGCATCCATTTCCGCATCCTCAATCGACGCAAGGGCCCGGCCGTGCGCGCGACCCGCGCCCAGTCGGACCGGCAGCTCTACCGCCAGGCCATCCGCCAGTTCGTCGAGGCCGAGCCGAACCTGCAGATCTTTCAGCAGCCGGTGGCCGATATCACCCTGGACGGCGACCGGGTCACCGGCGTGGTCACCGAGGGCGGCATTGCATTCGACGCCCGCGCCGTGGTGCTGACCGTGGGCACCTTCCTCAACGGCCAGATGCACACCGGGCTCACCCAGCAGCCCGGCGGGCGCGCGGGTGATCCGCCGAGCACTCGCCTGGCGGCGCGCCTGCGCGAGATGGCCTTTGCCGTCGGGCGGCTCAAGACCGGCACGCCGCCGCGCATCGACGGGCGCAGCGTGGATTTCTCGCGGCTCGAGCCGCAGCCGGGCGATGACCCGCGCCCGGTCTTTTCCTTCATCGGCTCGACCGA
>SL_7KL_010_BRINEDRAFT_10000607_pt1 | contig 16942 bp, 11 predicted proteins | sample SodLak_010_BRINE_FD_10663 | JGI IMG/M metagenome (IMG submission 10663)
GGGCTCGGACGGAGCGGCCGTGGCCGAGCGGCTCGGGGACAGGGTGCGGTTCTGTCCCGCCGATGTCCGTGACGAGGACGCCGTGAGCGAGGCCGTGGGACAGGCCGCCGAGCTCGGCGAGCTACGGATCCTGGTGAACTGCGCCGGGATCGGCACACCGCAGCGGATCCTCGGCAAGGACGGCGAGCCGTCGCCGCTCGAGTCCTTCCAGCGGGTGGTCGACGTGAACCTGGTCGGGACGTTCAACGTGATGCGGCTGGCTGCGGCGGAGATGCTCCGACACGAGCCGGTCGGTGAGGAGCGTGGCGTCATCATCAACACCGCGTCGGTCGCCGCGTTCGACGGGCAGATCGGTCAGGCGTCCTACAGCGCCTCGAAGGGGGGGATCGCCGGGATGACGTTGCCCGTGGCACGCGATCTGGCCGACAAGCGGATCCGGGTCGTCACCATCGCCCCGGGACTGTTCCTCACCCCGTTGCTGATGACGCTGCCGCAGGAGGCGCTCGACTCGCTCGGCGCCCAGGTGCCGCACCCGTCGCGGCTCGGCGCACCGGCCGAGTACGCACAGCTCGTGGACTCGATCATCGCCAACCCCATGCTCAACGGGGAGACGATCCGGCTCGACGGCGCGATCCGCATGGGGCCGCGGTAGGGCCGTTCGACGTCGTTGGCCGCCATGGCCGGGACGGTGCGGCACCTCGCGAGCTGAGGAGGCGTGCGGGTGGAAGCAGCTTCGTGCGCGGCCCTGGTCACCGGCGGGGCGTCAGGGCTCGGCATGGCGAGAGTCGAGTACCTCGCCAACGCCGGCGCCTCGGTGGTGCTCCTCGACCTGCCGGACTCGAAGGGGCCAGCGATCGCCGAGCTCGGCGGCCTCCGCATCCTGGTGAACTGTGCCGGGATCGGTGAGGAGCGTGGGGTCATCGTCAACACCGGGTCGATCAGCGCCTTCGACGGCCAGGTCGGTCAGGCGGCCTACAGCGCGTCGAAAGCGGGGCTCGCCGGCATGACGCTGCCGGTCGCCCGCGACCTCGCGGCCCAGCGGATACGGGTCGTCACCATCGCGCCCGGGTTCGTCGCCACCCCGATGCTGGAGCGTCGCGTCGTGGCAGAGGGGCTCGAGGCGCTCACTGGTGCCATCCCCCCCCCATCCGTCGCGGCTCGGCACACCGGCGGAGTACGCCCAGCTGGTCGGTTCGATCATCGCCAACCCGATGCTCAACGGGGAGACGATCCGGCTCGACGGCGCCACCCGGATGCCGCCGAGGTAGCGGTGCGCGAGGCTCCTCGGGCTGCGCTGGCCGGCTGCTCAGCCCCGCGCTGCCTCGACCTCGGGGATGTCGGCGATCGCATCGTGTTCGAGCCATGACGCGGGCACGTCGATCGGCAGGTCGAGCAGTTGCTGGGCGAAGGCCTTGCCCTGGGGGTCGATCCTGAGCGAGGCGATCCCACCGCCACCGAGCGCGTCGTGCAGGTGCAGGTTGATCGCGTCGAGACCGGGGAGGTCGTAGCGGTCGACCCCGCCATCGAGCAGGTGGGCGAGGTGCTCGGCGACCCGCTCGGCTGTCACGCTGTGGCGGATCAGCGGCAGGAAGTCGGGGTGTCGCGCCCGGATCCCGATGTTCGCGTCGATGCCCTTGTCGCCGCTTCGGCCGTGGGCGATGGCGATCAGCGGCAGCGTCACGGTCGGAGCGTCCGCAGCGGCGGCCTCCACCGGCAGGATCTGGGGTCGCTCCCCCGGACCGATTGCCAGCGCAACCGGGAGTTCGTCGACCTCGACGTGCTTGCCGTCGATCTCGACGCTCGCCGGGATCAGCTCCCGGGGCACCAGGTAGGAGCGCAGCAGCATGCGGGGTGTCGGCCGGGGGACGGCACCTCCGGCGCTGCTGCCGGGGACGGCCAGGCCGAAGGACGGCGGGTCGCGCAGGATCTTGCGCAGCGCCCGCTCGTCGTCGTGCGACATGCCGATCTTGAGGGTCACCTCCCGGCTGTCGCCGACCCGCGAGTTCGCTCCGTAGGTCGCCTCGGCACCGAGCACCTCGACGTCGAACTCCCGGAAGTCCTCGGCACCGAGCTGCTCGAAGATGGTGCGGGACCGTGCGAGGATGTCCTCGGCCAGTCGGTGGGCCTTGCGGTCGGCGTTGCGCCCCAGGACGAACAGGGTCGTGCGCGCCTTGTAGCCGTCGATCACCTGCGCGCAGGCCTTGAGGGTGGGTGGCGCGGGACGGCCACGCGCGCCGGTGATCTCGACGCGGTCGTCGCCGACCTGGGCGAGCGACACCTGCGTCCAGTCGCAGGTCACGTCGGGCAGCAGGTAGGTGGTCGGGTCGCCGATCTCGTAGAGCAGTTGCTCCGCGGCGGTCGCGGGGGTCACCAGACCACCGGTGTCGTCCGGCTTGGTCAGCACGAACCTGCCGTCCGGGCGGCACTCGGCCAAGGGGTAGCCGATGTCGGCCCAGGAGTCGAACGACTCCCAGTCCGTGAACAGTCCGCCGGTGGACTGCGGTCCGCACTCCAGCAGGTGACCGGCCAGGCTGCCCTGGGAGAGCCGGTCCCAGTCGTCGTGTGCCCAGCCGAACTCGTGGATCAGCGGGCCGAGGACCAACGCCGAATCGGCGCCGCGTCCCGTCACCACCACGTCGGCACCGGCATCCAGGGCGGCTGCGATCGGGTGCGCCCCGAGGTAGGCGTTGCAGCTGACCGGTGTCTCGGGCAGCGGCCCGCCATCGGTCATCTCGGTCAGTTCGAGTGCTCGCAGCTCGTCGAGACGGTCGGCGAGGTCGTCCCCGACGACCGAGGCGACGCTGATGTCGAGCCCGGCTTCGGCAGCAGCATCGCGGATCAGCTGCGCGGCAGCCTGCGGGTTGATACCGCCCGCGTTGGTGATCACCTTGATGCCCTGCTCGGTGTAGGCACCGAGGTGGTCGGCGATCGTGTGGATGATGTCGGTCGCGTATCCCCGCGACGGATCCTTCAGCTGCTGACGGGTGAGGATCCCCATCGTGATCTCGGCCAGACCCTCGTAGATGATGTAGTCGCACCGACCGGAGGCCAGCAGCTGCGGCGTCGACAGGATCGTGTCACCCCAGGCGCCGGCTGCGCTCCCGATGGTCACGATGTCGTCGTTGTCACTCATCGTCCAGTTCCTCCTCAGGCGTGATGCGCGCGATGACGTCGTCCGCGGCGACCTGCGCACCTGCGGTGACGCCGACCTCGGAGACGACACCGTTGACGTCGGCGGTCATGGTGTGCTCCATCTTCATCGCCTCGAGCACGGCGACCACATCGCCCAGACGGACTGGGTCACCGGGGCTGACGTTCAGCGCGGTCACCGTGCCGTGCATCGGAGCCAGCAGGACCCCCTGTCCGCGCACCACGGTGTCCTCCGGTGGTGCGTGCAGGACGTCACGCACCTCCAGATCGAGCGTGCCGAGCCTCAGTGCCAGGTGGTCCAGGTCGCGGGCCACGGCTCGGTACGGCACGCGCCGGTCGCCGACGAGCACCCCGTCGGCAGACGCCTCCGCCGCGACCACGGTGTCACCGATGCGCACCTCGGTGCGTCCCGCGTGGGTGTGCACGACCACGTCGTGGACGTCGCCGGCCAGCGCGATCCGCATGGTGACGTCGCGAGATCCGCGACTGTCCCAGCCGGCCAGACCGGGTGCGCGCCGCTCAGCCACCAGGGTGCGCTCACGGTGCAGCACGGCCGCCGCAGCCGCCACCGTCGCCGTGTCGATCGGGTGGGGGGTGGTGAGGTCGACCTCGTCGAGGAAAGCCGTCGTCGCGTCGCCTGCGGCGAACCGTTCGTGGGCCAGGACATCGACCAGGAAGGAGCGGTTCGTGGTCAGACCGAGCACCGTGGCGTCAGCGAGCGCGGTGCGCAGCCGTCGTCGGGCCGTGTCACGGTCCGGCCCGTGTGCGATGACCTTGGCGATCATCGGGTCGTAGTGCGCACCGACGACGCTGCCCACCTCGACGCCGGTGTCCACCCGGACACCACCGCCGACATCGAACGCGGCCACGGTTCCCGAGGCCGGCAGGAAGTCGTTGGCCGGGTCCTCCGCGTAGAGCCGCACCTCGATCGCATGACCGTCGATGGCGACCTCGTCCTGGGTGAACCCCAGGGGCTCGCCCTGCGCGATCCGCAGCTGCCACTCGACGAGATCGAGCCCGGTGACCAGTTCGGTGACCGGGTGCTCCACCTGCAGTCGCGTGTTCATCTCGAGGAAGAAGAACCCCGGACGCGAAGGATCGTCGGGATCGCTCGAGTCGGTATCGAGGAGGAACTCCACGGTGCCGGCCCCGACGTACCCGACCGCGGCCGCGGCATCGACAGCGGCCTTGCCCATGCTGGAGCGCAGGGCCTCGTCGACGGCGGGGCTGGGTGCTTCCTCGACGACCTTCTGATGGCGCCGCTGGATCGAGCAGTCGCGCTCGCCGAGCGAGAGCACGTTGCCGTGCTGGTCGGCGAGGACCTGGATCTCGACGTGGCGCGGCCGGAGCAGGGCACGCTCGATGATCAGGTCGTCGTTGCCGAACGCGCTCGCCGCCTCGCGGCGGGCCGCAGCGATGGCATCCGGGACGAGGGCAGCGTCGGTGACCAGCCGCATGCCCGTGCCACCGCCACCGGCGGCGGCCTTGACCATCAACGGCACACCGATCTCCCCGGCCTCGGTCAGCAGTACCTCGTCGGACTGGTCGACGCCCTGGTACCCGGGAAGCAGCGGCACGCCGGCCTCGCGCATCAGCCGCTTCGCCGCGGCCTTGTCCCCCATGGATTCGATGGCCGCGGCGGGAGGGCCGACCCACACCAGGCCGGCGTCGAGGACGGCCTGGGCGAACACGGCGTTCTCGGACAGGAAGCCGTAGCCGGGATGGATCGCCTGCGCCCCGGTTGCTGCGGCGGCCTCGAGGACGCGGTCGATACGCAGGTAGGACTCGGTCGCCGGAGCAGGACCGACGGGGACGGCGTCATCAGCCAGCCGCACGTGTGGCGCATCGGCGTCGGCGTCGGAGTGGATCGCGATGGTGCGGTACCCGAGGTCGCGGGCCGTACGGATGATCCGGACGGCGATCTCTCCCCGGTTCGCGACCAGCAGCGTGTCGAATCCGCTCATGCGTCGACGTCACTCCCGGACGCCCACGGACGTGGCGTCTTGTTCAGGAAGGAATCGATCCCGGCGGCGGCTTCCTCCCCGAGCATCGCATCCGCGAACACCTCGGCGCACCGGTCGAACATCTCCGCCGACGGCATCGTCCCGATCTGGTTGATCAGGCGCTTGGTGAAGGCGTTCGCATCCGGGCCGCACAGTCGGACATCCGCGATCACGCTGTCCAGTGCTCCATCCAGATCGTCGGTGACGATGTCCACCAGCCCGAGGCGCCCGGCCTCGATGCCATCGAACCTGGCCGCGGTCACGGCCAGCCGCCGCGTGGTGACGACCCCGATCCGGCGGGCGATGACGGGCGCGATCTGTGCGGGGACCAGCCCCAAGGTGGTCTCGGTCAGAGAGAAACGCGCGGTCGGCTCGGTGATCACGACATCCGAGGAGGCGGCGAGCCCAATGCCGCCGGCCAGCGCCGCACGGTCGATGACGCTGACGAGCACGGCGCGCAGATCGTCGACGATCTCGATGAGGTCGCCGAAACGCCGGTTCATCCTGATGACCGCCGCGCGGTCAGCCTCCTGCGAGCCGGCCATCGTCCTGAAGTTCTTGAGATCGCCGCCGGCGCTGAAGATCCCACCGGCGCCCCGCAGCACGACGATCCGTACGGCCGGGTCGTCCCGGACCGCACCCATGACGGCCTGGAGGTCGACGAGCATCTCGTCGGACATCGCGTTGCGGCGCTCCGGCCGGTTGAGGGTGACCCGTAGCAGGCCGTCATCGAAGGACGTCAGCAGCGTGGGTGTCTCGGGCAGGATCGGCGTAGCCATGTTGGTCCTTCCGGTTCACGGCCGTGCGACGGCGAAGGTCATCGGGTTCACGTCGCTGGCGTCGGCCTCGCGTGTCGTTGCGAGGAGGAACCCCAGCACCCGACGCGTGTCCCGCGGGTCGATCATCCCGTCGTCGAGTCCCCGGCCCGAGGTGACGAAGGCGGACTGCTGCGCCTCGTGATGGCGGACGATCTGGTCGACGTAGGCGTTGACGGCGTCCTCGTCCAGCGCCTCACCCTTCCGTGCGGCGCGCTGCTCCGCAACGATCCGCATGGTCGTTGCGGCCTGCGCGCCGCCCATGAGCCCGGTTCGGGCGTTGGGCCACGTGAACAGGAAGCGAGGGTCGTACCCGCGCCCGCACATGCCGTAGTTGCCGGCGCCGAAGCTCGCGCCGATCATGAAGGTGAACCTCGGGACGGGGGCGTTGGTCACGGCCTGGATCATCTTGGAGCCGTGCTTGACCATGCCGCGCTGCTCGGTCGCGGTACCGACCATGTACCCGGTGGTGTTCTGCAGGAAGACCAGTGGCGTCCCGAGCTGGGTACAGCGGTGGATGAAGTGGGTGACCTTCGTCGCGCCCTCGTTGTCGATCGGACCGTTGTTGCCGATGATCCCGACCCGGTGTCCGTGGACCTCTGCGTCCAGGCAGACCGTGGCGGGCCCGTACCCGGGCTTGAAGTCGAGCAACTCGGACCCGTCGACGATCCGGGCGGCGACCTCGCGCATGTCGTAGGGCTGGCGGTAGTCGAGGGGGACGATGCCGCAGAGTTCGTCGGGGTCGTAGCGCGGCGCGGCGAAATCGCGGAGCGGTTCCGGCAACCAGGACCTGCCCCACTGCATGCGGGCGACGACCTCGCGGGCGATACGGATGCCGTCGTTGTCGTCCTCTGCCACGTACTCGACGAGCCCCGAGGTGGTCGCATGCATGTCGATGCCGCCGAGCTCCTCGTCATCGGCGATCTCGCCCGTGGCAGCCTTCAGTAGCGGCGGACCGGCCAGGAACGCCTTGCCCCGGCCGCGGACGCCGATCACCACGTCACTCATGCCCGGGAAGTAGGCCCCCCCGGCCGTGGACGAACCGTGCAGGACGGTGATGACGGGCAGGCCGGCAGCCGAGAGCCGTGCCATGTTGGCGTAGAACGCCCCACCGCCGACGAAGAACTCGACCTGCGTCTCGAGCAGGTTCGCTCCCGCGGACTCGACCAACAGGAGCAACGGGAGCCGGTTCTCGAGGGCGAGCCGCTGGGCGCGCAGGAACTTCTCACCGCCCATCGGCGTGAGCGCTCCGGCGTTGATCCCGGAGTCGTTGGCGATGATCATGCAGCGGGTCCCCGACACGAAACCGATCCCGACGAGCTGAGCTCCGCCCGGGATGCTCGTCGATCCGTCATCGGTGTCCCGCAGGTACCCGCCGAGGTTGCCGATCTCGACGAACGGCGAGCCTGGATCGAGCAGGCGCGTCAACCGCTCCCGGGGGAGGAGTTGACCGCGTGAAGCGAAGAAGTCCGCCTTGGCATTCGAGCGCTCTGCCGTTCTGGCGGTCAGCTCACGAAGACGTTCCACGAGCACGAGCATCTGCTCGCGGTTGTCGTGGAACGTCGCTGAGGACGTGTCGATGCGGCTTCGGAAGACGGGCACGTCAGCGACCTTGGTGACTGATAGTTACTCAGGTCTAGCATTTTCCGCGCGGAAGTCAAAACCTTATCTGTCTCGTGATCGGAAGCGGTGTCCAAGACAGCGCTCCTGCCCTTACGTGAGGTAAACGCCGCTACAGCGTCCTATAGAGCCCTTCGCTGGTGCGCGGCCGGGGAGGCGGAGCATCCGCAACCAAAGAAATAAGTGCTCATCAGATTGAGTGTTGCTACTCTTTATCTCCAGCGTGAGGGTTCGTCCGAGCTCCGTGCGAGATGGTCGTGGCGAACCGGCCGGTGCGGCGCCGCCGTTCCGAGGGTGCGCACCGGCCGAAGAGGACGTCCGAAGCGAACGATGGAGGGGATAGATGACCGGGTCACCGTTCACCACGGAGCACGACGAACTCCGGGCTCGGGTGCGTCGATGGGTCGACGAGGAGTTGCTGCCCCACGTCGACGAGTGGGAAGCCGCTGACCTGTTCCCCGACGAGGTCTTCCACCGCGCCGGCGGGCTCGGGTTCCTCGGCCTGTCGGTGCCCGTGGAGGATGGCGGCCAGGGGTGGGACTACTGGGCGACGGCGGTCTTCCTCGAGGAGATCTCGCGCGCATCGGGCTCGATCGCCATGGGCCTCGGTGTCCAGACGGACATGTGTACCCCGCAGATCCGCCAGTTCGGCACACCCGAGCAGGTGGAGCGCTACCTCAAGCCCGCCTACCGCGGCGAGAAGATCGGGTCGGTCGGCATCACGGAACCGGACGTGGGCTCCGACGTCGCCTCGATCCGCACCCACGCCAAACCCACGGCTGACGGGTGGGTCATCAACGGCTCGAAGATGTACATCACCAACGGGGTGCGTGCGGATTGGGTGACGATGGTGGTGCGCACGGCCGAGCAGGATCCGTCAGCACCGTCGGCGGGTATGTCGCTGTTCCTCGTCGACACCGACCTCCCTGGCTTGTCCATCTCGAAGAAGCTGGACAAGCTCGGCATGCGCTCCTCCGACACGGCGCTGCTGTTCCTCGACGACGTGCACGTGCCGGCGGACGCCCTGCTCGGCACGGAGCACGAGGGGTTCAAGCAGCTCATGTGGGGGTTGCAGGGCGAGCGGTTGGCCGGCGGACTCCTCGCATTAGGTGGAGCCCAGATGATGTTCGACCAGCTGCTCGAGGACGTGGGTGTTCGTCCTGGTGCCGGTTCGGGATCGCTGCGTTCGCAGCGGCTCAGGGACCGCATCGCGGAGTTGGCCACCGACCTCGAAGCGAACCGACGCCTCATCTACGACTGCTGCGACAAGTGGAACCAGGGCGTCTACGCCCGGACGGAGATCGCGATGGTCAAGCTCGCTGCAGGTCAGCTCGCGTCGAGGATCGCGGACGAAGTGATGCAACTCCAGGCCGGCAACGGCTATCGGGTGGGGGACGCTCGCGAATCGGCCTGGCGCGATGCACGCCTTCACCGAATCGGTGGTGGTTCTGACGAGGTGCAGCGCCAGGTCATCTCTCGGATGATGGGCTTGTGAGTCAGGAGTCGACCATGCTGAAGCTGGATCCAGAAGCGTTCGCGGCCGAGCCGGCCCTCCCGCTGTTCCGCGAGGAGCACGATGCCTATCGTGAGGCGGCCAGGGACTTCGTGACGGCGGTGATCACCGACAACGTCGAGGACTGGGAGGTCGATCGGGAGTACCCCCGTGAGCTGTTCCGTACGGTCGGGGCCGCCGGTCACTTCGGAGCCCAGTTCGATCCCCGGTGGGGAGGTGCAGGGCCGGATCTGGTGGCCTCCGCGGTGTTCGCCGAGGAGTTGGCTCGCTGCGGATCGGCGGGACTGGTGGCGGACCTCCGAGCGCACGCCGCCTTCGCGTGTCGCTACCTCGACCGGTACGGCACCGACGAGCAGAAGCAGCGCTACCTCGCACCGTCGATCGCCGGCGAACTCGTCGGAGGTGTCGGTGTCGCCGAGGTGGACGACGCTGGCACCGTCGACGGGCTGGCCCTCCGCGCCGTGCGGGACGGGAACGACTGGGTGCTCGACGGCGCGGACGCTGTGGTGCTCAACGGCTCATGGGCGGACTACCTGATCGTTCCGGCTGCGAGCGACACCTCGACGTCGGATCCCGAGGTCCTGCTGTTCATCCTGGACACCGCCGCTGCCGGGGTCGAGAGGCATCGACACCTCCGAGGCGGATGGCGGACCTCCCACACGGCGGAGCTTTCCTGCACCGCGGTCCGGGTCCCCGATGAGAACCGCCTCGGTCGGCCCGGCGACGAGGTTGCTGCGATCACCGAGCAACTGGTGTGGGAGCGGCTCGTGCTCGCCCTCGACGCGGTGGTCTCGGCCGAGGTGAGCCTCGAGCAGGCGATCGCCTACACCCGGGAGCGGCAAGCGTTCGGCCGGCCGGTCGCGTCCTTCCAGGTGTGGCAACACCGCTTCGCTGACCTCGGCACCGAGGTCGAGCTCGCTCGGTCCCTGACCTACCACGCACTGCGTCTCTACGTCGCCGAGGAGGAGGGCGAGGACGTCCTCCCGGGTGAGCTGGACCGTGCCACCGCGATGGCCAAGCTCTACACCGATCGCGTGGCGCAGCGGACCGCTGACGAGTGCGTGCAGGCCCACGGCGGCGCCGGCTACCTGACGGAGTACCCGGCACAGCGGTACTGGCGCGACACGCGGTTGGGTGTCCCCGGCGGCGGCAGTGACGACACGCTGCGCGAGATCGTCGCCAGGAGCTACGGGCTCTAGTCGACCTCATTGTCCCGGAGGGCGACCACGTGAGCCTCGACGAGCCTGACGACGCCGTGGTGGGTGCGCCGCGATCTCCCGCGCAGGTGGATGTCCGTGCACTGCGCACCTACCTCGACGAGGTGCTGCCCGGCGGCATCGACGGCGACCTCGACGTCGAACTGCTGTCAGGTGGGCGGTCCAATCCGACCTTCCGGCTCACCGACAGCACGCGCCACTGGATCCTCCGGCGCCCGCCGTACGGGCACGTCCTGCCGACGGCGCACGACATGGGTCGGGAGTACCGCATCCAGACCGCGCTGGCTGACACGGCCGTTCCCGTCGCGCGGACCGTCGTGCTCTGTGAGGACGAGTCCGTGATCGGTGCGCCGTTCTACGTCATGGACATGATCGACGGCGTCACCCTCCGCGACACCTCGCAGACGAGCGAGCTGTCGGTCGAGCAGCGGCGTCGCCTCAGCGAGGCGATGGTCGACACCCTGATCGCCCTGCACGAGGTCGACCCCGCCCAGGTCGGTCTGGCGGACTGGGGGCGGGCCGACGGGTACCTCGAACGGCAACTGCGCCGATGGCGGAAGCAGTGGGCAGCTTCGGTGACCGCTCCGCGTCCAGAGGTGGAGGAACTCCTCGATCTTCTGGGTCGGAGATGTCCGCAGACACTCCATCCCGGGATCGTCCACGGGGACTTCAAGCTCGACAACGTGATGGTGGACGCAACGGATCCGACCAACGTCCGGGGGGTGCTGGACTGGGAGATGTCGACGCTCGGGGACACGTTGACCGACGTCGGCATCCTGCTGAGCTTCTGGGACGAGCCGGGTGAGGTCCCCAACCCCATCAGCCAGGGCGCGACGGCGCTCGAAGGTTTCCTCTCCCGCGAGCAGATGGCCCGCCGCTACGCCGAAGCCCGCGGTCTCGACCTCGAGGACCTGACCTGGTACCTGGCGTTCGCCGACCTCAAGATCGGCGTCATCCTGGAGGGGATCCACGCCCGGCACGGTCGAGGACAGACGGTCGGGGACGGCTTCGACGGCATGGGGGACATGGCGAGCGCGCTGCTGGAGCGCGCCGACGAGCGGGCCGGCGCGCTTCGCGTGTCGGAGGCGACGTGACGACCCGGAGGCACCTGTGAGCTACCGAACCTTAAACCTGACCTGGCCATCGCCGGAGGTCGCTCTGGCGACGCTCGACCGCCCCGACCGCCTGAACGCGATCACCTTCGAGATGTTCGACGAGTTCGCCCAACTACAGGCCGACCTCGCCGACCGGGACGTGCGTGCCTTGGTCCTGACCGGTGCGGGCCGGGCGTTCTCTGCCGGACTCGACCTCGACGAAGCGGCACTGTTGTCCTCGATGTCAGCCGCGGAGATGCTCCGCCGCCAGACGGGGTGGTCACGTGCGATCGCAGGGTTCGCGGACCTGCCGTTCCCGGTGCTCGCCGCGGTGAACGGTGCCGCCGCCGGTGCGGGTATGGCGCTGGCGCTGATGGCCGATATCCGGGTGGCAGCGACCACCGCACGCTTCAACGCCGCATTCGTTCGGATCGGGCTGAGCGGTGGCGACTGTGGGACCTCCTGGACGCTGCCCCGGCTGGTCGGCTTGGCACGGGCGACGGAGATCCTGCTGACGGGCCGCTTCGTGGAGGCCGAGGAGGCCCGCGACATCGGGCTGGTCACCGAGGTGGTGGAACCCGAGGCGGTGGTGGCTCGCGCCCTCGAGATCGCCGCTGTCATCGCCGGGAACTCACCCGTCGGGGTTGCGTTGACCAAGCAGGTGGTGCGTGCCAACGTGGACGCACCCAGTCTGCAAGCCGCGCTCGAGGTCGAGGACCGCAACCAGGTGATCGCCACCCGAACCGATGACATGGTCGAAGCGCTGACCGCGTTCCGCGAGAAACGTCCTCCAACCTTCGTGGGGCGGTGACAACGTCGGGACCTCGACACGAGGAGGAGCCGCATGGGCAACGACCGTAGAGGAATCAACTACGGGGAGTCGACGACGCTGGATCTGCGGCCCTCGCTGCACGCGCTGGAGCTGCGCGAGCGGCTGGTGGCCTTCATGCATGAGCAGGTGTTCCCAGCCGAGGCCGAGTACCACGCCCACCGCGACCAGGCGCCACCCGACGACCACACAGTGCCGCTGGTGGTCGAGCGGCTCAAGGAACAGGCCCGTGAGTGCGGCCTGTGGAACCTCTTCCTACCCGCAGAGTCCGGAATCGGCCAGCTCGACTACGCCGGCCTCGCTGAGATCAGCGGCTGGAGCCTGGAGCTCGCCCCGGAGGCGATGAACTGTCAAGCGCCCGACACGGGCAACATGGAGCTGCTTCACCTGTTCGGTACTCCCGAGCAGCAGGGGACCTGGCTGCAGCCGCTACTCGACGGCACGATTCGGTCGGCGTTCTCGATGACCGAACCGCAGGTAGCAAGCTCCGATGCCGTCAACATCGAGACCCGCATCGAGCGCGACGGCGACGAGTACGTCATCAATGGCCACAAGTCGTGGACCAGCGGTGCCAACGATCCGCGCTGCAAGCTGTTGATCGTCATGGGTAAGACCGACCCGGATGCTCAGCGCTATCGCCAACAGTCGATGATCCTCGTCCCGGTCGACACCCCAGGGGTGGACATCCTGCGCTCCACCACTGTCTTCGGCAGGCAGGACCAGCACGGGCACGCAGAGGTGATCTATGACGACGTGCGGGTGCCAGTGACGAACCTGTTGGGTGACGAAGGCGGTGGCTTCGCGGCCGCCCAGGCCCGGCTCGGTCCCGGACGCATCCATCACTGCATGCGTGCCCTCGGTGCCGCCGAACGGGCCCTGGCAATGCTCGTAGACCGCGCCACCTCCCGCGTCGCGTTCGGCGCTCCGTTGGCGGACAACGCCGTCGTCCAGCAGCAGATCGCCGAGTCACGCCTCGAGATAGAGCAGGCCCGATTGCTGTGCCTGCACGCCTCCAAGGTGATCGACGAGTCCGGCAACAAGGCTGCCGCAGCGCTGGTCTCCATGGCCAAGGTGGCCGTCCCTCGAACCGCCCTGGCCGTCCTCGATCGGGCCATCCAAGTCCACGGCGGCGCGGGAGTCAGCGACGATTTCCCGCTCGCCGCTATGTGGGGCTGGCACCGGGCGATGAGGATCTTCGACGGCCCCGACGAGGTCCACCTGCGCACGCTTGCAAAGATGGAGTTTCGCCGCGAGCCGGAGCTGCGTCCATGAACATGGCTCGCAATCTTTCGAGGAAATGGCATGGTCGAGAGGTTCAAGTCCGGTTCTACGAGGGCCGGGGGGTGTGACTCCCCCCGGCTACTCGCCGTCAACCTACCGACGGCGTCCGACGTGCGGCGCGCGAGGCAGGCCTGTCCGTTCGGCCCGGGCGCCTCCGGTCGACGTGGGAGAACGTGTGACCAGGTCGTGAGCGGTACCCGACGACCTCGGCGTGGGTGTCGCTGCGGTAGTGCTCCGGCGGCCGGGTGGTCGCTAGCGTCGGCTGGTGGAGGTGCACCGTGGAGCAGCTGGTCGTCGCTGCGATCGCGACGCTTGGTGCCATGGCCGGCGTCGCGGGCGGGGTCGGGGGAGCGGTCCTGGTCGTGCCGTTGCTGCTGCTCACGGGCGCCGATGCGCCTGTGGCGGCCACCGTGGGGCTGCTGACTGTCGCCACGGCCACTGCGGCGGCGGCGCCACGACAGCTCAGTCAACGCCTGGCCAACCACCGCCTCGCGGTGACCGAAGCGGCCGGCTCGGGGAAGACCCCCTCGCGCATCCGCCCCGGCCAGCCGCGTAGAATCCCGTTCGCCATGAGGGTCAGGGCCAGTATCTGCACGACCGCGGCCCGATCCACCTGCGTGGGAAAGACCCACCATGATCGAGTAGGGCCAGAGCCGAGGGCAGCCGATGGCATTGGAAGGCAAGACGCCGGCGCTGCGCCTGTTCTCTCTGCTGGAGATCATCGCACGCAAGGACGAGTTCGTCAGCTTGAAAGGGTTGACCGAAGAAACGCAGGTGTCGAAAGCTACGCTCCACCGGATGCTCTCCCAGCTCGAGGAGGGAGGGCTGCTCGTTCGCCAGAGCGACGGTCGTCATTACGGTAGCGGTGCACGGCTACGTCGGTTCGCCGAGGAACTCCTGCTCAACGCCACGCAACACGGGGCGCAACATCGGGTTCTGCTCAACCTCGTCGAAGAGCTCGGCGAGACGTGCAACATCACCGCCCTGTCGGGGGGCGAAGCCATCTACCTCGACCGGGTCGAGACCCCCCGACCGCTACGGTTCTCGCTGCACCCGGGCTCTCGTGTCCCGCTCCACTGCACTGCCAGTGGCAAGATGTTCCTCGCCCAGCTGACGCCATCCCAGTTGCACACGCTGCTCGCCCATGCGCCACTTCAGCGCCACACGGATCGAACACTCACCGACCTTGGCGAGCTCGAACGGCATCTCGAACAGGTGCGCCAGGCTGGCTTCGCGGTCGATGACGAGGAGTTCCTGCCCGGTTTGATCTGTGTCGCGGTTCCTGTGCCCAACGCGCACGGCCAATCCAATCTCTGCGTTGCCGTCCAAGCGCCGGCAGTACGGCTCACGCCGGATGAGTCATCGCGGGTGCTGCCTGCGTTGCGGCGGGCGGCCAGAGCACTCGGGGATGTGGAGGCAGAGGGCTCGCGCGACTGAAGGGCCACGAAAGGCGACGGCGGCGATGGTGACGCCGCCGTGTCGCCCGCTTGGGACCACGTTGCGCTGACCGGGCCTGCGCTGCACTGCCCCGGCGCCATCGCCTCTGCGATGGTGGGGAAGGCCCCGCTCCGGTGGCTCCCCGGCAGGCCAGGGTTGGGCAGTTGGCGGGCCCCGCTCCGCCACGCTCTGGTGCGACGGCACCGCGCGGTCCGGATCGGGTCGATCGGCGGTTCTTGGCTGATCGGCCGAGCCAGCTGTTGACCTGGGATCCCGACGCGTGGACCGCACGCCGCTGCGTCCAGACCGCGTTCGTCGAGGTGGTCTCGGTCCGGATCGTCGACTGGCGCACCACCGGCCGCAGACGAAGCCGCAACCACCGACCCTTCAACCGCTACCGACGTGTCACCACCAAGCGCGGCCCCGGCCCCAACTGCCCGTACCTGCGTAAGACCCGGCCACGCTGCCAGGACCGTCTTGGGAGCGTCTTGACGGGGCAGCTGGCGCAACCTATTGTTCGGTAAAGTGATACGTAGAGTTCCGTTTTATGAGACGAACAACCCACGGGCCATCGGGGTACACACCATGAACAAGCTGGACAGCGCCGCATCGGCGCCGAGTCACGTCGGACCGCAGAAGATGACGCCGTCGGAAGCGTTCGTCGAGACGTTGGCGGCGAACCAAGTGACCGACATCTTCGGGATCATGGGCTCGGCGTTCATGGACGCGATGGACATCTTCGAGCCGGCTGGGATCCGTTTCATCCCGGTGGTCCACGAGCAGGGCGCCGCCCACATGGCTGATGGCTACGCACGGGTGACGGGCCGCCACGGGGTCGTCATCGGCCAGAACGGACCGGGGGTCAGTAACTGTGTGACAGCGATCGCCGCCGCGTACTGGGCGCACAGTCCTGTCGTCATCGTCACCCCAGAGGCCGGGACGATGGGTATGGGTCTGGGCGGATTCCAGGAAGCCAACCAGCTTCCCATGTTCCAAGAGTTCACGAAATACCAGGCTCACCTGAACAATCCGAAGAGGATGGCTGAACTCGTCGCTCGCGCATTCGACCGAGCGATCTCTGAGATCGGCCCCACCCAGGTGAACATCCCTCGCGACTTCTTCTACGGTGAGATCGAGGTGGAGATCCCACGTCCTCAGCGCGTCGAACGTGGCGCTGGTGGGCCGCGCAGCCTCGATGAGGCTGCTGAACTCCTTGCCAACGCCGACTTCCCGGTCATCATCTCCGGGGGCGGGGTGGTGATGGCGGACGGGGTCGACGCATGCAGGACGCTGGCCGAGCGCCTCGGTGCTCCGGTGGTGAACAGCTACCTCCACAACGATTCGTTCCCTGCCGATCACCCACTGTGGACAGGTCCGTTGGGCTACCAGGGCTCGAAGGCAGCCATGAAGCTGATCGCCGACGCCGACGTCGTGCTCGCCTTGGGCTCTCGTTTGGGGCCGTTCGGCACACTGCCACAACATGGTCTCGAGTACTGGCCCGAGGATGCCAAGATCATCCAGGTCGATGCTGACCACACGATGCTCGGCCTCGTGAAGCCGATCGAGGTTGGGATCCATGGCGACGCCAGGGCCGCCGCGGAGGCGCTCTCCGAACGGCTCGCGAACCGGGAACTGGCCTGCGACGCGACGCGAGAGCAGCGAGCGGATCGCATCCGATCCGAGAAGGCTTCCTGGGAAGCTGAGCTCGACCGCTGGACGCATGAAACCGACGACTACAGCATGGCGGTGATCGCCGAGGCTGAAAGCGACGAGCGGAACTGGCTCCATCCGCGGCAGGTACTCCGAGAACTCGAGAAGGCGCTCCCCGATGACGTCATGGTCTCGACCGACATCGGGAACATCAACTCGGTGGCGAACTCGTATCTGCGCTTCAAGCAGCCGCGCAGTTTCTTCGCAGCGATGAGTTTCGGGAACTGCGGCTATGCGCTTCCCACGATCATCGGCGCCAAGGCGGGCGCACCG
>SL_7KL_010_BRINEDRAFT_10000609_pt1 | contig 16927 bp, 13 predicted proteins | sample SodLak_010_BRINE_FD_10663 | JGI IMG/M metagenome (IMG submission 10663)
CCAGCTTGTCGGCATGCCAGTCCGGCAGGCTTTGGCGGGGGGAGGCGGACCCCCAGCCGATGCCTTCGCGCAGGACCCGGGCACCTGTGCAGGCCGCGGCCAGGTCTGTGCGCCAGACCGACAGGCCGCGCATGTCATCCCCGCCGAAATCGGCATTGAGCTGCGGCCCGCGCCGGTTCCTGGCCAGAAAGACCGCATCATGGGCCACGCGGGCAAAATGGCGGTGCCAGTCCTGCGCCTGCCAACCGGCATTGCGGTCCATGAGCGGGCGGTAATGGGCGATATAGCGGGGGTCGGTCAGCAGGAAATACGGGATTTTCTCGGCCCGGAAGATCGCGCTGGTCGCATGGTTGAGCACAGTGCAGTCAACCGGCCCGCCCGGCGTGGCGAAACGCTGCACGCTTGTGAAGGGATCGGGCATCCAGCAACTGTCCCAGAAGGGCTCTTCGGACAGCAGGACCAGCCGCAGCCGGGGAAACCGCTGCAGAAGTGCCGCGATGCGCCCTCCGAACAGCGCGATATCCTCGAAATGGCTGATGACGAGAAACTGCGCGTCTTCGGGGGCAAAGACCAGCTCGACCCAGGGTCCCAGCGCGGCCCGGATCGGGGCATAGGCGAGCGGGTTGCGATTGCGATACCCGCCAAAGAGGAACAGCCTGACCGGGTCCATGCGTCAGGGCGCGCCCATGCGCAGGCTGTCAGCGCCGGTCATCATGCGGGTCCGTGTCGGTCTTGCCCATGGGGATGGGCCGCTTCTGCCCCCCAAGCCGCCCCATGATGCGCGGGACCGCATGGGCGATCCGCCAGGAGATCGCGGCAAGCGCGCGCCGCGATTGCAGGGCCAGCCACGCAAGGGGGCGCATTTCCAGCGCCTGCCGCATGGCCGCCTCCTCGCGCAGATCGCGCAGGGCCTGGGCCAGCAGCTGCTCTGCCTCGGCCATGCTCTTGCGATGCGCGGCCTCGGCTTGCGCGCTCTGTGTGCGCAGCGCGTCCATCTCGGCCTCGAGGGCGTGCAGCGCCCCAAGCCCATGTCCCGCCAGATCCAGAGTGCTGTGCGCGCCTGGTATGGCCCCGCTTGCGGCCTGCAAGCGCTCAAGGGTCTGCATGGCATCGGGCGATTGCATAAGCGCCATCTGCACCAGCACTTGCCGCATGGTCTGACCCGGGCGCGCGTCTGCCCCCGGACCCGCAGGCAGGTCCCGGAACGCGGGCAGGGCGCGCAATCTCTCCCATCCGGCCCGGCCCTTGCTCAGCGCGTCTTGATCGATCAGCACGCAGCCCCCGCGCGCATGGATATCCAGCAGCGCTCGGCCCCGTGCAGTCCAGGCATCAAGCGCGGGTGCAGGCGGCTGGCCCTGCTCAAGCGCGGCTGTCAGCGGGCGCGCCGGATCGCCCCAGACGATCACGCAAGGCGAGGTCCCGTCTGATTCGAGCGCAGGGACCGGCACAAACCGCAGCCCCGCATCCGACAGATATGCGGCAATGGCGGGATCGACATCTGCGTTGACATGGACCGGCGCGTGTTCCAGCGGCAGGCCGGACGCCTCCGCTGCGGCCATATCTGACGTGTGGGGGCGGGAGACAGCGCCTGTCGTGATCTTTGCAGCCATGCCGTGCGGGTATCCGGATCAGGGGAATTGCAGCGGAAATCCCAGTGCAGTCCAGCTAGCAGGTGGCGGGGGATCCATCAAGCATCTCGCCCCATTGTGGCGTTTTTGTACCATCTGGCCATCACCGTCTCACAGCCGCGCGCTTCTCCCGAAGGCAGCGACCCTATCCAAAGCCCTAGGTTGAGCGAACGTCGATTCGCTGTAACATCGAGGGTGTCATGGCATCCGAGCGTGTCCATATCCTGCTCTGCACCCGGGACGGCGCGCGCTGGCTTCCGTCCCAGCTGGAGAGTCTGCGCCGCCAGACCCATCCGGACTGGGTGCTCTGGGTCAGCGATGACAGTTCCACCGACGGGACAGAGAGGATCCTGCAGGATTTCGCCGCGCGCAATCCGGGGCGCGTGGCGGCCATCCTGAAAGGGCCGGATCAGGGCAGTGCCGCCAATTTCCTGTCGCTCCTGTGCCATCCCGACCTGCCCGAGGGTTATGTCGCGCTGTGTGATCAGGATGATGTCTGGCTGCCCCACAAGCTGGAACATGCGCTGGCGCGGCTGGTGCCCTTTGCCGTGCAGCCCTGCGGCTGGTCGGGGCGGTTCGAGGTCACCGATGCCGCGTTGCGGCCACTGCATGTGCCGCCGCCCTGGCCCAAATGCCCCTCGCTGGGCAATGCGGTGGTTCAGAACATTATGTCGGGCCATACGCTGACCCTGAACCCCGCCGCGCTGGCCCTGATCCGGCAGGCCGGGCCGGTCTGCGTGCCCCATCACGACTGGTGGATCTATCTGGTCCTGATGGCCTGCGAGGCCGAAGCGATCATCGACCCTGAAATCGTGCTGCAGTATCGTCAGCATGCGCGCAACGCAGTGGGCAGTCATGCGCGTACACGCGCACATGCGTCGCGGTTTCTGGCCCTTGTGAGCGGCGAGTTGCATGGCTGGATCATGACCAATCTCGATGTGCTTGCACAGGTCGGTCTGCCACTCTCGGCGCAGGCCCGGTATCTGCTGGACACGCGCGAACAGGCGCAGCGTTTCGCCTTGCAGCATCTTTTGCGCCGGTGCGGGCTGCACCGCCAGCACTGGCTGGAAACGGCGGCGCTGGCGCTGGTCATGCCGCAGTTGCGCGTGTGACCGAAAGCTTGAGCAGATTGTCCCATCTGATCGCCCGCTACCGCTGGCTGCGCGCGTATTACCGCCAGTGCCATCTGCAGGTCCGGCTGCAGCACGTGGAACTGGCGGCACCGGGCGGGCCGACCCTGGGCTATCTGGACGAGATCCGCCTGCAGGGCGGGCGCGTGTATCTGACAGGCTGGACGCTGGCCGAGCGGGTCGTGATCCGCCTGGGCCAGGCGCAGGTCCGGCGCGTCCCGCATGCGCCCCGCGCCGATGTCGCGCAGGCCCTTGGCTGCCATGAGACTGTCGGGTTTCAGGCCGCATTGCCCGCCAGTGACGGCCCGCTGCAGATCGATCTGGACCACGCGGACACGACTGTCACGCTCACGCATGATCTGCGCATGGCCCCTGCCATGCGCCATGCGAACCGCCGGCTGACCCTTGCCTTCCTGCGCGATGTCATCCCGCTTGTGCCCCGCATTCTGCGCGGGCTGCTGCGCAGTGACCCCGATCTGCCGCGGCAGGTGAAAGCGGCCCTGCGGCTGGGGCCTGTGCAGGAGGGCGGCGTGCTCGACCCCCGGTTTCTGCAGGGCGCGGAGAGCGCCCCTTCCGCCCCGCCTGATCCCGGCCCCGTCACGATCCTCCTGCCGGTCCATAACGCGATGGATCTGCTGCCCGAGGCATTCTCGCGGATCCTGGCGCATACCGATCTGCCCTGGCATCTGATCGTGATCGAGGATGGCTCAACCGATCCGCGTATCCGCCCCTAGCTGCGCGACTGGGTGGCGCAGCATGAGGCCGCACACAGTATCGAGCTGATCGAGAACCGGGAGAATCTGGGCTTTGTCGCATCAGTCAATCTGGGGCTGGCACGGGCAGTCCCACTTGGGCACCCGGTCATCCTCCTCAATACCGATGCCTTTGTCCCCGCAGACTGGGCCAGCCGGTTGACCGCCCCGCTGCGCGACCCGCAGGTCGCAAGTGTCACGCCCATGTCCAACGATGCCGAGATTTTCGGCGCGCCGCTGATCTGCCAGCCTATTGCGCTGGACGCGGGCGATGGTGATGCGATCGATGCCCGGCTGCGCGCGCAGATCGCCCCGGACGCGCCGGATATCGCGGCACCCACCGGGGTGGGGTTCTGCATGGCGCTCAGCCCCCGCTGGCTGGAGCGGCTGGGCGGGTTCGACGCGGATTTCGGGCGCGGCTATGGTGAAGAGGTCGATTGGTGCCGCCGCTCTGCAGCCGCAGGCGCGCGCCATGCGGCGGCGCCCGATCTCTTTGTCGAACATCACGGCGGGGCGAGTTTCGGGGAGGAGAAACAGGCGCTCGTGCAGGCGGGCAATGCTCTCATCACCCAGCGTTACCCGGGCTATGACCAGATGGTGCAGGAGTTCATCCGCACCGACCCGCTGATTACGCCTCGGCTGGTGGCCGCGCTGGCCTGTGCCGAGCGCCGTGCGGGCGCGAGTGGGCTGCCTGTTTATATCGCGCATTCCATGGGCGGCGGGGCCGAAGATGCGCTGCAGGACCGTATCCGGCAGGATGGATATGTGGTGGTACTGCGCCTGGGCGGTGCCGAACGCGCGCGGATCGAGCTGGTCTGCCCTAAGGGCCGTCTGGTCGCGCGTAGTGATGATTTGGCGCTAGCGCTGCGGCTGTTGCAGGGGGTCGTGCAGCGGCGCGTGATCTATTCCTGCGCCGTGGGCGATCCCGATCCGGTCGGGCTGGTGCAGATGTTGCCGGATCTGGTGCAGGGCGCCCCCTTCGAGTTGCTGTTTCACGATTACCTGCCGCTCAGCCCCTCCTTCACCCTGCGCGATCAGGATGGAATCTATCGCGGCGTGCCCGCTACCGAGACCACCGATCCCACGCATGGCGCCCGCCGCCCTGATGGCACGCAAGTCACGCTGGCGCAGTGGCGCGCGGATTGGGGCGCGCTGATCGCGCAGGCCGGGCGGCTGGTGGTGTTCTCCAGATCAAGCGCGGAGATTGTCGCCGCCGCCTATCCGCAGGCGCGAGGCAAGCTGGCGCTTGTGCCCCACCAGATGCGCCAGAGGGTCCCGGCCGTCCCGCGCCCCGCGGGCGGGCCGCCCGTGATCGGGGTACTCGGCGCGATCGGACCGCAAAAGGGGGCGGCTGTTCTGTCTGCCTTAGCGTGCGAGGGGGGCATCGACCTTGCGCTGGTGGGGCAGATCGCGCCGGGCCATGACCTTGGGGCAACACCCATACACGGGGTTTATGCCCCCGAGGATATCCCGCATCTGGTGGCGCGCTACGGGATCACGCATTGGCTGATCCCGTCCATCTGGCCCGAGACATTTTCCTTTACCACGCATGAATGCCTGGCCACGGGGCTGCCCACCATGGCCTTTGATCTGGGCGCGCAGGGTGATGCCGTCCGCGCGGCGCAAAACGGGATCCTGCTGCCCTGGCCCATGGCGGCAGAGGACAGACAGCCCGAGGATCTGGCCCGCCTGGTGCTGGCCGCGCTGCGCGCGCCGCTCAACGATAAAGCAGATTGCGATGGTGCCGCTTGAGCAGCAAAAGGCCTATGACCATGGGGATGACGATCCAGAACCCGACATAGACCAGCGAGATATAGCTGGGACGATAGAGCACATAGAACCCGTCGCGCATCAGCCCGGTCAGATGCAGGATCGGATTGTACCACAGGATCGTCTGGGCCAGGGGCGGCATGTCTTCATACAGGATGATCACGCCCGATATCAGGAACAGCGGGCGTGTCAGGATAGACCAGATCTGTTGCCAGGCCGGGAAGCGCATGAACAGGAACGCATTCAGGCAACCGACGCCCAGACCAACCGCCGCAGCAAGGCTCATGGCCAGAAAGACGGGAGCCCAGCTGATCGTAAGCTGCAGTCTTTCGAACACTATAACCCCACTGATGATCAGAAAGGTCACAGTGAAGACGACCGTCATATTGAGCAGAAAACGGGCGACAACCGCATCCACCCAGGTCACGCGCGGAAAGCGCAGGAGCGTTTTGGAAAAGGTCAGGGAATTTCCGACCTGACCACCCAGGGTCGTGAAAACCTGCAGCACAAGAAACCCTGTTGCCTTGAATAGAACAAAACTCGTGCCCAACGATGGCGTGCGTGCCAGAAGCGACCAGGCATATGCCAGCAATATGATCATCCCCAGAGGCTCCAGGATGGCCCAGATATAGCCCCCCGGTGTCCGCCCGTAGCGGGTGGACATCTCGCGCAGCATCAGGGCCGTGATCGAGCGGATGCTGGTCGCGCCCGGCGATGGTGTCGCATGCGTGTTTCGAGTCTTTGACACCATGCCTGCATCCCTTGCTCTGCGTTATGTGATCAAATGAACGCTTGGGTTCCGTCATGGCTATTGGTATTGGAAAAGCAGCAACCTTTCCACGCCCGGATTGCACATATCAAGCAAAGGTGGCCTGCAAGCGATGAAAGAAGCAGCCGATACCTTTTCCAGGCTGGATCGGAAGAAATCCGCAGACAAGGCGCGATCCACCGCGAAGGACATGTCTGCGACAAAGGATGCCACGCCGATCCGCCCGACCGCCCCGCCTGCAAGCAGGAAGCGCCGTCATGTCGGTCTGTTCCTGAGTCTGCTGCTGGTGATCGGGCTGCCGGTTCTGCTCACGACCACATATCTGATGGTCTTTGCACAGCCGCAATATGCCTCAAAGGTGGGCTTCACGATCCGGCAGGAAGAGACGGGCTCGGCCAGTGACCTGCTGGGGGGCCTGGGCTCCATGCTGGGGGCAAGCGCGCAGAGCCATGCCGATCTGCTGTTCGAATTCGTCCAGAGCCAGGAGATCATCGAGAATATCTCGGAGGATTTCGATCTGGCGGGCCATTACAGCCAGACCTGGTCGCAGGATCCGGTCTTCTCAATCTGGCCCGATGCCACGATCGAGGACATGCTGTGGTTCTGGGGCCGGATGGTCCGGGTAAATTATGACAAGGCCAGTGGCTTGCTGCAGATCCAGGTCCGCGCGCGCGACCCGCAGACCGCACAGTTTCTCGCGCAGCGCATCGTGACCGAGAGCGAGGAGATGATCAACCGCCTCAACAGTGCGGCGCGGCTTGATGCCACGCGCAATGCCGAAGAGGATCTGGAAGCCTCGCTCGAGCGGTTGCGCGCGGCGCGCCAGGCCCTGGCCGAATTCCGCGCACGCACCCAGATCGTCGATCCGCAGGCCGATATCTCGGGGCGGATGGGCGTGCTGGGCAACCTGCAGGAACAACTTGCCTCAGCGCTCGTGGATTACGACCTGGTCTCGCAGACCGCCGATGAGAACGACCCCCGCCTGCGCCAGTTGCAGCGCCGTATCGATGTGGTGCGCAACCGCATCCGCGAGGAGCGCGAGAGCTTCACCCAGCAGGATATCACGGTCGATGACACCGATTACCCCCAACTGATCGCCCAGTTCGAAAGCCTGCAGGTGGACCAGACCTTTGCCGAGTCGACCTATCAGGCCGCGCTGACCGCGTTTGATTCCGCGCGCTCGAACGCGTCGCGCCAGCATATGTATCTGGCCAATTTCATCCAGCCCACGCTGGCACAGCGCGCGCTATACCCGCAATCGACGCTGATCATCGCGCTCACATTCTTCTTTTCCCTGATGTTCTGGGCTGTCATGGCGCTGGTCTATTACAGCCTGCGCGACAGAGGTTGAGAATGCGGGGGCTGAGAGCGCGGCGGCGATGATCGAGTTTAAGGACATCTCCAAGGGGTTCTGGGTCAAGGGCACGTATTACCCGGTGATCCGCAATTTGAACCTGGCCCTGCCCAGCGGCAAATCACTGGCGCTTCTGGGGCGCAACGGGGCGGGCAAATCGACCCTGCTCAACATGGTTTCGGGCAATATGCGCCCGGATACGGGCGAAATCATCTCGGATGGGTCGATCTCTTTCACTGTGGGCTATGCCGGCAGCTTCCATGGCGACATGACAGGGGTGCAGAACACGCGTTTCGTGGCCCGTGTCTATGGCGTCGATACCGATGAACTGGTCGCATTCGTCGAGGATTTCGCCGAGATCGGGAAGCATTTCCACATGCCGGTGCGCACCTATTCTTCCGGCATGAAATCGCGGCTGGCCTTTGGTGTGTCGATGGGGATCAAGTTCGACACCTATCTGATCGATGAGGCCACGGCGACCGGGGACAAGCGGTTCAGGGTCAAGAGCAAGACAGTGTTTCGCGAACGCATGAAGGAAGCCAGCGCCATCATGGTCAGCCACTCGATGGGCGACATACGCGCCTTTTGCGATGCCGGGCTGGTGCTGCATGAGGGCCAGATCGAGGTTTTCGACGATGTCGAGGACGCGATCGCGCGACACGAGGAGATCCTGGCGTGACACCGGATCCTGCCGCTGCGCACCAATAAAATGCCAGACTGCCCCCTGCAAGCCGGGCGCAATGCTCAGGCAGCCGAAAGGCCGAAATAGCTGCGGTAATCGGCCTTCTCGAAGATCGTGCAGGCCCCGTCAAGCGTGGCATCGACGATCCGCCGCCCCTCGGCCTCATAGATCTTTCGCGCCACGGCATAGGATTCCTCGGAACGTGCCAGATTTGGATTGTCCCAGACCTGGCCGCGAAAATAGTCGGGGCTGAAATGGTTCTCGTCCGGCCCGGTCATCAGTTGCGGAGCGTGCGGCGCGCCTTGATAGGAAAAGCGATGGTCCATGCCGATGATCGCGACCTCGGCAAAGCCCATGTAGAATGCAATCTGCAGGGCCGCATGGGTGACCGTGCCGCCCTCGCGCACACCTTTGCAGATATTGCGCGAAAAGGTCACGGGCGGGTTCAGCACCGGGACATGGAAGATATCCGCTGCTTCTCGCAGATGGGGTGCGGCGCGCGCACCGATGAACTTGATCGCCGGCAGTGCTGCGATGTCGGGACTGGCCTGTTCGACCACGCGTGCATTCACGGCCACCAGATAGCGCGGCTGAAAGCCGAAGCGGTCCAGGCCCAGATGAATCTTGTTCAGCCCGATCACGGTCCGGTCTTGCAGAAAGCCCAGATCCATCCGGTTCAGTGACGGCCCGTTGCAGACCAGCACGCAGGCTTCGCCGCGGTGAATATTGCGAAAGCGGGCCAGGCGGTGGAAGATCATCGGGTCAGGGTTATGGTTTCGGCAGGAGGGCACGCTCCTCGGCGAGTTGCATGTCGACGGGCTTGCTGCCGCCGGAGATCATCGTCCTGATTGCCCGGATGGGTCGGGTCACTCGCCAGGAGGTCGAGCTCAGCACCAGATCGCGCTGGCTCTCCGCCCGTCGGCGCGCCACAGTCTCGGTCTGCAATTTGGCCAGCGTGCTGTCGAATTCCTTTTGCTGCAGGGCGATCTGGTCGCGCAGCAGCGCCAGTTCCCGCGTGCGGGCCTCTCGCTCGGCGGCCATTTCGGCAGCGGCCTGGATCACGGTCTTGTCGCGGGTCTGCCCCTTGGCAATCGCCTCGCTCAGCGATGTGTCCTTGTTGGCCAGGTCCCGCTGCAGCCGTGCCATCTCGGCGCGCAGCAATTCCAGTTCCTCGGTCGGTCCTGCGGCCTGCGCCTGCCAGCCACTGAAACTGGTGGCCATCATGGCAAGAGCGGCGACCGGCAGTTCGGATTGCAGGGGCGATATTCCGCTGCTCTGCAACTCGCTCAGGCAATCCTGAATTTCGGCAACCCTTGGCACGACCACAGCCGCCACCATCGCGGCAAGCGATGGCGCGGCCTGCGGATCCGGGCCCTGCAGGCGGTTTGTTCCCGCCCCGACCCCGAGGGGCAGCGGCAGATCCGGGCAGGCCAGCCGGTCGCGCAGCAGCGCGCGCTCCGGTTCTGCCAGCTCTCCGGTCAGGGCCTGCGCCTCGATCAGCGTCAGGCGACGGCGGTTGCGACGGAACGTGGTCAGGATGCTCTGCGCCTCGATCAGCCAGCTGCCGATCGCGTCGACCGGGTCGCCCCCCTGCTCCAGCGCCGCGGCCAGTGGCGCCGCAGGGTCAGCCCACAGGATCGCGCAACGCCCGCCTTCGGCCAGTGCGGCGTGAAGCTCGGTCGACTGAAAGGGCATGACCGTCAGACCTTCACGGGTCAGGCGCGCGCCGATCCCGGCGGGCACGTCGCGGGTGATGAAGATACGACTATGGGTCCCGACAGCCGATGTTGTCGGCGCGGCCCGGGTATTGTCGGGGATGTCCCGATCCTTGTGGGGCGCAGCGGCCATCGCTCTGGTCATGGTTCGACAATTCCGATATGGGCGGCGATCAATTCATATCAGCTAACAGCAGAGCCCCCGACCATCAAGGCAGATGATGGCGCGGGTCCCGGAAAAGGTGATCTGCGTTGCCGTATCCGCGCAAGCATTCGCTGCCGGTCAGCGGCATAGCCACACGCCACGACAGGACAGGCCACAGCGATGCTGCCAACCGGAGCCTTGTCGCAACGCTCATCGCGTCACGATGAGTGCCCAATCCCCGGTCGGTTTTCTGCTGCACTCGGGATGAACAGGCCAGCGGGTGGTGTCCGCGGATTCCCCTGTTGACGTTGGGGCGGCTGCATCGTAGCCACAGATTGACAGCAACGTTGGGCCAAGAACCTGGATTGCATGAGCGCCGTATTGAAGACATGCTGTGAAGTGCTCTCATTCAATGTTCGGGACGATTTGATCGAGGGCATTATATAATCCATGAAGACGCCCCCCTTCTTTTCCATCGTGACTGTTGCACGCAACGATAGCTGGTCCCTGGTAAAGACGATGCGATCCGTCTTTGAGCAGGATTTCGATAATTTCGAGTATATTGCCATTGATGGTGCGTCCGAGGACGGCACGCGTGAGTTATTGGCCTTCTGGCAACGCTCCGGGCTTGTCAGCAAGGCGGTGAGCGAACCCGACACAAGCGTCTACAATGCGATGAACAAGGGCCTGAGGATGGCTTCGGGCAAATATGTCTGCTTCCTCAACGCAAGCGACGTTTTCGCCGACGCGCATGTGCTTGATCGAGTCCATACGGCGCTGTCAGACAAAGCTCTCGACGGCCTGCTCGGATGGGGTGAGCTCAACGATCAGATCTGGGCGTCCTGGACAGAGAATGAGGCATTCAAGATGGCCAGCCTCGGTTTCTGTCACCAATCGCTTTTTGTCCGGCGCGACCTTCTGCTCGAAGAGCCCTTCGACGAACGCCCCTTCAAAACTGACAGCGACACGCTGCAACTGGGGCGCCTCTATGCCCGTGGTGCCAGGATCGCGATATTGCCAGAGGTTCTTGCCGTGCGCGGCGGCGAACCAGGAATTTCCGCAGATATGGAGCGTAGTGCGCGCTCCATCCGTGCCACTCTGGTGGAAGAGTATCCCGGACTGACAGAGGCTGATGCCGAGGCAATACTTGCCTTTCGGCGCAAATGCACGGATCCCGGGGCAATCATCAGGTTAATGGGGCAGTCGTCGCATCCGTTCAATGCACATCTGGCGCGGATGGTGCTCGACACCCTGTTTCAACGGCAATCCGCTGCACTTGAGTCCGGCACGTTCGATCAGCTTCTGGACACCATGCTGGAGGTCTTGCACGAAGACGCCGACGGGGCGCTGGACGCAGAGCGTTTGCTCCTGACCCAACAGCGTCGCGCACAGCTTCTCGAGGAGAAGAAAGCGGCACAGCGAACCCTCGACAAGGAAATTTCGACCTTCGCGGCATCCGAGGAAAAACGCCTTGATGTGATCCGGGCTGCGCGCCCGGCTGTGGAACCGACACAACCCGCCTCTGACCTGGTCGTTTCGCTCACGTCATTTCCTGCGCGTCTGAAGACCGTCAGCTTTGTCATCACCTCTCTGCTCGAGCAAACCTGCCCGCCAGGCGAGATTCATCTCTGGCTCGGTCGCGACGAGGTGCCCAACAAGAACTGGCTGCCCAAGCGTTTGCAGGCGCTCGAAGAGCGTGGCGTGCAGTTCCATTTCGCCAGGCGCACATTCCATCAATACGACAAGTTCTTGCATAATTCCGAGTTAAATACTGATCGCCCTTTCGTTATTGTCGATGACGATGCGATCTACCCTCCGACGTCCCTCGAGAATTTGATCGCGGCGCACCAGAGGTATCCGGATGCCGTTATCGGGAATCGCTGTCACCTGATCAATGTGGATCAGCACGGCTGCATCGCGCCCTATCGTGACTGGAAACGCGAGGTGCACATGCCCAGACCAGGCTTCAGATTGATGCCAACGGGTGTGGGAGGGGTGCTCTATCCTCCTGGTTTTCTTGCGGATCCAATGGTGACCAGCGTCGAGGATATTTTCGAAAATGCACCCTATGCGGACGATGTCTGGCTGAAAACCTGTGCTCTTGCACGCTCTGTTCCCACCTTCGCAACGCCTCTGAGCCATCGATCTGACTGGTATCACCGCTACACGCCGACGATGCGTGCGGGAACACTCATGAACACCAATGTCGAGCGCGGATTGAATGACATTCAGATCACCCGCTGTTCCGAATTTCTGGATCGGGTTCGTCCGGACTGGCGCGCGCAGTTGGTGTCGGAGGTCGTCGGCGCATGACAGATTCAGTAGAAATACCTGTGTCCGATTTCTTCGAATCCAAGGGAAACTCACAGGAACTGGATCGCATAATCCAGCGGTGCCTTGCCGAGCGGAAGGGCGTTACTGCGCATTTTGGCATTGAGACTGTTACAGTTGCAATCGACAGGAATGCGACTGCAAAACAAACAGAGCTTTCCGGACGATGGCGCGCCCAAGGGTTTGATCCTTCAGGTGATCTGAATGCCGGGGCACGGGTCTTCCTGCCTCTTCTGTTTCATTCCGAGGCTGTTTTTCTACCGCATGATCATATTTACGCTGTCGCAAGAGATCATCAGCCTGTTGCGGCTTTTTTTGCCCGGAGTCTGTTTTTGGCACTACTGATTGGCGCGCCAGTCGTCTGGAAGCAAACAACCGGCGTTCCGCAATCAGACCTTGTGAAGAGGCATTTTCAACGGCAGTACTTCTGGATCATGAAGGGTAAATTTCCAGAAAAGATATTTGATACGCGACCGGCCCTGGATGTCATGGATCTTATTCTGGTAAATACGTTTTTTCCGGTGATTGATCTGGAGTCTTCTCTTCTTCAACAGGGGGCAGAACTGCTTCGCAAGAACAGGAGCGCCGGGGCCGACATGCAAACCTCCACAGTGAAGGCACGCCTCAGGAAGGCGCGCACCGCAATGATGCCATATCTGGACAAGTAGGAGGAGGAGATCATGACGTCGATGACGACGCCACAGTTGCTGGCCGATCTGGTCCGGCATGAAATGCTTGATCCTCCGTCGCAGACAAGGCTGATTGCGTATCCGCGCCACTGGCAAGTCCCTGCAGCAACCGAGAAGTCGGCTTATGAAGCCATGGTCGCAAAAGGTCAGGAGATCGGCTTCACCTATCTCGGCTTTCCCTGGGCCACGGTGATAGACGGCGTCCGCAACGATGCCGCAACAGTTTCCGAGCTGTTGCATGCGATGAACCAGCGGTGCATACGCACGGGCCCTTCGCCGGATGAGCGCAGAGCGACGGTCGCCCAGCATATCCATGCGGATCGATTCATCGAGCTCTTCCAGGCCTGCGGCGTGACCGATCTGTTCTGGTCGCACGCCCGAAAGGACAGGCAAGAGATCGGCGGGATCACCATCCATCCTTTCCCGCTTTTCCCCGCGCAGGTCCCGAATGGGGCTGAGCCGGGAGATCTGCACCGGCCCCGGAAGTGGCTGGCCAATTTCATCGGTGCCTACAACCCCAAGATCTATCTCAGCGACGTACGCGCCCGGATTTTTGACGATGCCGGCACACCGGACCTGCTTGTCGTCAAACGCGAGGACTGGCACTTCCAGCGCGCGGTCTACACCCAGCAGATTGCCGGCGTCACACCCGACACGGCCCGCCTGGAGATCGAAGCACAGCACAAGGCCGAATACCTCGAGGCGATCCGTGAGTCCGTCTTCACGCTTTGCCCCACGGGCTCGGGTCCGAATTCGATCCGCGTCGGCGAGGCGTTGGCGCTCGGCTCGATACCGATCATCCTCACACGCGATCTTGCGCTCCCCGGCGACCCGGCGCTGTGGGAGGCCGCTTGCCTGTTCGAGGGTGACAGCGCCGAGGGCTATCGCCGCGCGCTGGAGCGTGCGCGGGGAATGCCAGAGGCCGAACGCCGTCGGCGGCGTGAGGCGACGCAACAGCTGTTTGCAACAGTCGGGCCGCAGAGCTATGGTGAATTGATCGTTGCGGGGATGGCCGCAGGGCGGTCGCGTGTACAGACACATGTACAAGGCGACAGGCCCCCGCCGGCGCCAAACACCAACGTCAGTGCCATTGCGCCGGATCAACGCGAGGGGACATACATGGCCGCTGCTGAGGTGAAACGGATCCCCGGCACGCTGGTCGTGGCCGGGATCGGTGCAGCAGAGCCGTTCGAGGCCCTGCTCGAAGCATTGGGCGGGGTGCCGGAAAGGGTGATCCTGGTGGAATCGGCCAAGACCCCCGGCGGCGCACGCGCGCAGCGTTTTGCCGGCATGGAGGGGGTCAGCCTGGTCGATGCCGTCATCGGCGAGGCGGCGGGTGCGGCGGAGCTTGTGCGCTACAACCTGCCGGGACTGCGCAGCACCGCCACACCGAGCGACACGCTGCGCTGGCTGTTTCCGGGCCTCAAGGCGCGCGCCACTGTCTCGACCCGCGCTATCCCGGTGACGCAGCTGCTCGACGACCCGGACACCCTGCCCGCCCCCGTGCGACTGCGCATCGACATGCCGGGCGCCGAAGCTGTGATCCTGCAGGGGATGGAGGACTGCGGCGCATTGGACCGGATCGATCTGCTGTCGCTGCGCTGCGGGGCGGAGGCGATGTTCGAAGGGGCCCGGGATCGCGCCGCATTGCAGTCCTGGTGTGAGGCGCGCTATTTCAAGCTCGATCTCGCCGATGAGGAGGACCCGGACTGGCCCGAGCTGCGCTTTGCACCCGATCCGGCGCGCCGCAGGATCGCGACGCTGGAGGCGACGCTGGCCGAGCGCGACGCGGCGCTGGCAGAGGCGCGGTCCCATGCCGAGCAGCAGGGCGCGCGGGTCTCGGAACTGGAACGCGCGCTGTCGGAGACCGAAGCGGCGCGCGGAACGCTGGAGACGGCACTTGCGGAGGCGCGAGAGGCGGCGCAGGCCGAGGCCGAGAAGCACAAGGCCCACGCGCAGGAGAAGGAGGACGCCTGCGCGCAGGCCTACAAGGATCGCGACAAGGCGCATGCCGATCTCGGTCTGGCGATGCGGATGCAGGGGTTGCTCCAATCCGACCTGGACGATCTGCGGGAGCGCTTCCGGCAGTCGGAAGAAACCCGCACGGGGCAGGAGGCGCTTCTGCGCAAGCTCACACCACGATTGCAGGATGCGGCGCAGCAGCTGCGCCAGTTGCAACTGGTGACGGAGCCCGATGCCGCGCCCGAGATCACGGCCTCCGCCAAAAGGACCAGGGCCAAACCCCGCGCAACCGGCACGCGCAAGCGCAAGCGCACGACCCGCGAGACGGCAGCCGATGACAAGTGATCCGCCCACCGACGCGCTGGTGAGCACGCTTGACGAGGCGCTGGACATGCTGCGCGAGTACAGCCGCGACCTCGATGAGGCCGAGACACCGGCAGAGCCGCTCCCTAGCCTGCTGGAGCAATGCGAACGCGCTGTTGCCGCCGTGGAGGGGCCGCAGCCACTGCGCAGCATCCACCACTTTGCCTGCACGGGCGGGACGCTGATCGCCAAGACCCTGTTCACCCTGCCCAATACGGTTGTCCTCAGCGAAATGGACCCGCTGAGCAGGATCACACTGGCGAAGACCGAAAGGATCCCCTTCACCCCCACAGACCTGATCTTCGCGCTGCGCCACAGTGTCCGACCGGTCGAGGATGAGACCATCATCGCGACATTTCTGGAGGGGCTTGCAACGGCCAAGGCCGGGCTGGAAAAGGGGGGGCGCCATCTGATCCTGCGCGATCACGCCCATTCGCAGTTCTGCTGGGATGGTGTGGATTTCGAGGCCCGTCCGACGCTGCGCGAGATGGTGGCGGAGCGCTTCGACATGCGCTCTCTTCTGATCATGCGACATCCGCTCGATTCCTACCTCGCGCTCGGGGCGAATAAATGGATGCATTTCCGGCCCGCCACGCTGGAGGAATACGCGCGGCGCTACTGCGCCTTTCTTGACCGGTATGCAGGGGTGCCGGTCATCTGTTACGAGGATTTCACCACCGACCCCGACGCGGTGCTGCGGCGGATGTGCACCTGTCTGGATCTCAAGTTCTCACCGCTCGCCACCGATCTGATCGGTGCGGTGCGCATGAGCGGCGACAGCGGGCGCAACGAGGGACCGATCGGGCCACGCCCGCGGCGCGAGGTGCCCGAAGAGATCGCGGCGCAGCGCGGTGACAGCCCCAGCTACAAGGCCCTGTGCGCCCGCTTCGGCTACGCGCCGTGATATGCGCCCTCTCTGCAGGAGTGACCGGGATATGGCGCGACGAACCAGGAGAATGTGATCATGACACGTATACTATACGCAGACCCGGCCAGGATAGTCGGGCATGTGGCTGGCGATTGTGTCGCGTCCCTGAAGGCAGCCGCAAAAAAAGACAATGAGCCTGTTTTCATTTCAGAGACGAGTGGAAACGAGCCTTTCCAGAAATTTGATATATTGAACAGTGATTTTTTTACTTCATGCAGGGCGCGATGGCAGGATGGTCTGCCTTGGGAATAGACTTCCATATACAGAAACTATCTGCGTCATATTGAAAATGGACGCCCAAGCTCAAACGCACTGACCAAAGAAGATCTGGATGATAGATATAAACGACTGGATGATATTTATTCATCAATCAAATCATCTGGGTTTGGTGATCCGAAGTTCGACAGCAAATTGGGTAAATTCACCATCTACAGTTTTTGGATGCTATAATTTTCAATGAGTTACCGTCCCCGAGTCTCCTGTTCAGGCGAAGCTCTGTTGTAACACGTTTTGGCAATAAATAGCTTGCAAGTTTGACACATTCGGACTTAACGTTAGTCCAATGTATACGCGCATCTCAAAATCAGGCGGTCGAAGCTATCTCCAGCTGGTGGAGGGGCATCGCGACGCGGAAGGCAAGGTCAGGATCAAGGTGGTCGCCAACCTTGGTCGCCTGGACAGGCTGTCACCCGAGAAGCTCGATCCCCTG
>SL_7KL_010_BRINEDRAFT_10000610_pt1 | contig 16880 bp, 12 predicted proteins | sample SodLak_010_BRINE_FD_10663 | JGI IMG/M metagenome (IMG submission 10663)
GACCTGCGTCGGCGCCGTGGTCTCCCACGTCGACATCACCGAGGTGGATGTGCACAACCTCGCCGCGGACCGCCAGCGATGAACGATCCGGTGCCGGACCGCGGCGCGACCGCGGACATCATCGAGGACCTGCGCCTGCACCAGGTCGAGCTGGAGGTGCAGCTCGAGGAGCTGCGCCGTGCCGAGGCGCAGATCGCCGCCCTCGGTGACCGCTACCGCCAGCTGTTCGACCGGGCCCCGGTGCCGCTGCTGACCGTGGACCAGCACGGGGTCATCCACCGCGCCAACGCCGCCGCCGAGGCGCTGCTGGCGGCCGGTAACCGGCTGGACGGCGCGCCGCTGGTGCTCAACGTCGCCGCCGAGGACCACGCGCGGCTTCGGCCGCTGCTCCGCCACGAGGATGCGGCACCCCGCGCGGCGTCCCTGGTCTTCCGCGACCGCGCCGGTGAGCGGATCCCCTGCGAGGTGACAGCCTCCGCGCTGCCGGGTGACCCCGGCGGGCGCCCCGCGGGCGGGGACGCCGGCAGCGGGCAGCCCGCGCTCGGGCAGGACGGGTCCGGGCAGCACGGGTCCGGGCAGGACGAGCTTGGACAGCACGTGCTGCTCAGCCTCGTGGACCTGCGGGAACAGGAACGCCTCGCCGCGGTGCTGGCAGAGGCGGAGCGCAGCGTCGCCATCCGCCAACTGACCGGCGGCATCGCCCACGACTTCAACAACCTCCTCACCGTCATCAGCGGCAACCTCGGCCTGCTCGAGGACGAGGTGGTCTCCGAGGAAGGCCGCGGCTGGCTCACCGCGGCACGCACCGCGAGCGAGCGTGGCGGCCACCTCGTCGCCCAGCTGCTCGCCTACGCACGGGCCCGCAGCCTCGACCCGCAGCGCTGCGAGCTCCCCTTCCTCCTCGAGGAGCTCCAGCCGCTGCTCGCCAGCGCCGTCGGCGAGTCGGTGTCCGTGACCGTCGATCTCGACCTGGACCTGCCCGCCGTCGAGGTGGACCCGACCCACCTGCAGACCGCGGTCCTCAACCTCGCCATCAACAGCCGCGACGCCGGCAGCAGCACGCTCCGCATCTGCGGCGAGGTGACCGACGGCCGCGCGGTGGCGCTGACGGTGGCCGACGACGGCCCGGGGATGCCACCGGAGGTCGTCGAGCAGGCGACCACCCCGTTCTTCACCACCAAGGCGGGGGGGACCTCCAGCGGCCTCGGGTTGGCGATGGTGGCCAGCTTCGTGGAAGCCAGCGGTGGGACGCTCACGCTCGACTCTTCGCCGGGCCAGGGCACGGCGGTGCGCTTCACCCTGCCCCACGTCCACGAGCCCCGCCAGCCGTCCCCGCGGGCCGCCGCCCCCCGGCGGAAGGGCCTGCAGGGGTCGCGGATCCTGCTGGTGGAGGACCAGGAGCCCGTCCGCAACGTCACGGCGGCGCTGCTCAACGCCCGCGGTGCGCAGGTGACCGGGGTCGCCGACGCGGAGTCGGCGCTGATCGAGGTCGCCGCGAGCGCTGAAACCGACAGCCCCACACCCCCGATCGACGCGGTGCTGTCCGATGTGGTGCTCGGCAGCGGCATGGACGGCATCGAGCTGCAGCGCCAGCTCGCCACGACGCCCGGTGCCCCACCGGTGGTGCTGGTCTCCGGCTACGTCGCGGGGCTGGAAGCGGTCGAGGACGTCGTGCGCAAACCCTACACGGGGACCCAGCTCGCCGACGCCCTGGTCGCCGCCATGGCCGCGTCCGGGCGCGGGGCCACCCACGGGTAGCCTCCGTCACGATGCGAGGCATGCGGTGACCGAGTCAGGCGTCGACGACGCCGACACGGGTGCGCCGTCGCAGCAGCGCACCGGCGCCGACACCGACGCCGGCACCGGTGGCGACCCCGACGCCGGTGACGCGCAGCTCGTGGCCCGGGCCGCACAGGGAGAGGTGGGCGCCTTCGCCATCCTGGTCCACCGGCACGCGGCCGGGTTGTACGGCTCCGCGGGTGACATGGCGCTGGTGCAGCGCGCCTTCCAGCGGGCGATGCGCCGCCTCGACCGGGCGGACACCGAGGACGTGGCCGGTTGGCTGCGGAGCCTGCTGCCGACGCAGCGCGGCGCCGGGCGTGACGCCGACGCCAGCGACGTGGACGTCCCTGCCCCGCTGCTCGCCAGACACGAGCTCGACGCCCTGTGGGCCGAGCTGGCACCCCGGTGGCCGCAGGGCCGACGCCGGTTGCGGCTGCCGCGCTGGGTCGGGCAGGTGGCCTTGGTGCTGTTCCTGCTGGTGCTCGCCGTGACGCTGCCCTACCTGGTGCTGACCACCGCAGCGGAGCCGGACGACCGCCCCGAACCGGTCGCCGAGGTGGAGGGGGTCCCCCTCGACGACGACGCCTTCGACCTCACCTTCGAGGACGCGCCGGACGACCCCACCGACCCGACGGAGACCACCCCGTGAGCGATGAACGCAGCGACCACGTCCCGGCCTCCGCCCAGGCCCCCCCGGCCGGCCTGGACCCGGCACAGCTCGGTGTCGGGGACATGGACGCCGACACCTTCCGCCGCCACGGGCACGCCGTCATCGCGTGGATCGCCGACTACCTCGACGCGGTCGACGAGCTGCCCGTCCGCAGCCGCCTGGCCCCCGGCGAGGTACGCGCGCAGCTGCCCGCGGCACCACCCGAGGACCCCGAACCCTTCGCCGCGGCGCTGGCCGACCTCGACGAGATCCTGCTGCCCGGCATCACCCACTGGAACCACCCCTCCTTCCACGGCTACTTCGCCATCAGCGGCTCGGCGCCCGGCATCCTCGGTGAGGCGCTGATCGCNGCGCTGAACGTCAACGGCATGCTGTGGCGCACCTCGCCGTCGGCCACCGANCTCGAGGAGGTCGTGCTCGACTGGCTNCGGCAGCTGCTCGGCATGTCCGAGGCGTGGCAGGGNCTGCTGACCGACGGGGCGTCCACCAGCACGATGCTGGCCCTGGCGGCNGCNCGNGANCGCNCCGGGCTGGACGTGCGCCAGCGCGGGATGGCCGGGCGCTCCGACCTGCCGCTGCTCCGGGTGTACACCTCCGAGCAGGCCCACTCCTCGGTGGAGAAGGCCGCCATCGCGCTCGGGCTCGGCCGTGACGGTGTCCGCACCATCGCCGTCGACGACGCCTTCCGGATGGACCCCGGGACCCTGGCCGAGGCGATCGAGGAGGACGTGCGCTTCGGCTACCGCCCCATCGCGATCGTGGCCACGGTCGGTACCACCGCGACCACCTCGGTGGATCCCCTGCCGGCCATCGCCGACGTGCGGGACGCGGCGGTGGAGGAGCTCGGCCACCCCATCTGGCTCCACGTCGACGGGGCTTACGGGGCGGCCCTGGCCGCGTGCGAGGAGCACCGGCACATCCTCGACGGCATCGAGCGCGCCGACTCCCTGGTCAGCAACCCCCACAAGTGGCTGTTCACGCCGATCGACGCCTCGGCGCTGCTACTGCGTGACCGCGAGGCCCTGGCCACCGCCTTCACCCTGATCCCCGAGTACCTCGCCACCGATGACGGCGAGGTGGTCGACCTGATGGATTACGGCGTGCAGCTCGGGCGGCGGTTCCGGGCGCTGAAGCTGTGGATGGTGCTGCGCTACTACGGGGCGGAGGGGATCCGCCGCCGGCTGCGCGAGCACGTCCGCCAGGCCGCGTCGGTGGCCGCCTGGGTCGAGGAGCACCCCGACCTCGAGCTGGTGCTGCGCCCGGAGATGTCGACGGTGGTGTTCCGGCTGCGCGCGGACGGTCTGTTCGGTGACGTGCAGGCGACCGACGCCGCCAGCCGGCGGGTGCTCTACCACCTCGATGCCGACGGGCGGATCCTGCTGTCGGGCACGGTGCTCGACGACCGCCACGTGCTGCGGCTGGCACTCGGCAACCTGCGCACCACCGACGTGCACCTCGAGCGGGCACGGGCCGCCATCGGCGATGCGCTGGCCGCGGTGGCCGCGGGTGGGTCAGCGGGGCCGGCGACCGGGTGACCGCGGCGGTGGTGACACCGCACGCGCCACACCCGTCGCCGCAGCGGGCACGCCGCTCAACCGCTGAGCGCCGCGTCCACCACCTCCTTGGCCTCCGCGAGGATCACCTCGAGGTGATCGGGGCCCTGCATGCTCTCCGCGTAGATCTTGTACACGTCCTCGGTGCCGCTCGGGCGGGCGGCGAACCACCCGTTGGCCGTGGTGACCTTCAGCCCACCGATGGGCGCGTCGTTGCCGGGTGCGCGGGTGAGCGTCGCGGTGATCGGGTCACCGGCCAGGGTGGTGGCCTGCACGTCGTCGGGCGACAGCGCCGCCAGCACGGCCTTCTGCTCGCGGGTGGCCGGCGCGTCGATCCGCTTGTAGGCGGGCTGGCCGTGGGTGGTGGTCAGCGCTGCGAGGCGGGCGGCCGGATCACGACCGTCCCGGGCGGTCATCTCCGCGGCCAGCAGGCAGGCGATGATGCCGTCCTTGTCGGTGGACCACACCGTGCCGTCGAAGCGCAGGAAGGACGCCCCGGCGCTCTCCTCGCCACCGAAGGCCAGCTCACCCTTGAGCAGCCCGTCCACGAACCACTTGAAGCCGACCGGCACCTCGACCAGCGGGCGCCCGGCCGCGGCGACCACCCGGTCGATGAGGTTGGAGCTGACCAGGGTCTTGCCGATCCCCACCTCCGGCGCGAAGCCCCGGTCGGCCAGCAGGTGCTCGATCATCACGGCGAGGTAGCCGTTGGGGTCGAGCAGCCCGGCGCTTGCGGTGACGATGCCGTGACGGTCGCCGTCCGGGTCGTTGCCGAAGGCCACGTCGAAGCGCTCGGCCAGCGCGACCAGCCCGGCCATCGCCGCCGAGGACGAGCAGTCCATCCGGGTCTTGCCGTCGTGGTCGGGCGGCATGAAGACGAAGGTGGGGTCGACGGTGTCGTTGACCACCTCGAGGTCGAGGCCGTACCGCTCGGCGATCGCGCCCCAGTAGTGCACGGCGGCCCCACCGAGGGGATCGGCACCGAGCTTCAGCCCGGACGCGGCGATCGCCTCCATGTCCACCACGTTGGCGAGGTCGTCGATGTAGGTGGCCATGTAGGGGTGGCGGACCGCCGCCGCGCGGGCCTCCTCCAGCGGCACGCGCCGGATCTCCGCGGGCCGCAGCAGCAGATCGTTGGCCAGGGTCTCCACCCGCTTGGTCACGTCGGAGCCGGCGGGACCACCGTGGGGCGGGTTGTACTTGAACCCGCCGTCCTCGGGCGGGTTGTGGGAGGGGGTGACCACGATCCCGTCGGCGGGTGCGTCCGGGTGGGCGCGGTTGTGGGTCAGGATGGCGTGGGAGATCGCCGGGGTGGGGGTGAACCCGTCGGCGTCGTCGATGCGGACCTCCACCCCGTGGGCGACGAGCACCTCCAGCGCGCTGTCGAAGGCGGGCGCGGACAGCGCGTGGGTGTCACGCCCGAGGAACAGCGGGCCGGTGACACCCTGGGCCTCGCGCTCGCGGCAGATGGCCTCCGTGGTGGCGTGGATGTGCCGCTCGTTGAAGGAGGTGGTGCGCGAGGTGCCACGGTGACCGGAGGTCCCGAAGGCGACGCGCTGGTCGGCCACGTCGGGGTCGGGCAGATCGTCGTGGTAGCGCGCGATCAGGTCGTCGACGTCGATCACGTCGCGGTCGGTCAGGGCGTGCTTTGGCGTGGTCACGGGCAGGCTCATCCATGTCGGCGGATCGTCGGGTGGCGGCGTACAGGTGCGGGGCGGGACCGCGCCGTGCGACCACGCTCCCGTCGTGCACGCTAGGGAGGCCCCGGGACCGTGGCAACGGCCCCGCCGCCGCCGAAGGGTCGGCACCGGCGATCCAGGGAGGGCCTTCGGCTCACGGTCGGGCTCGCGCGGGTACGGTCCGCGTCGTAGTTTGCGCGGCGCATGTGCGCTCCCCGCTGCACCACCCGTCCGACCCGACCGCGCCCGGAAGGTGCGCAGGGGCGGGTCCTGTGACCATCTCGAAGGACCTGAACCGTGAACGACGCTCCCACCCTCCGCGCGCAGCTCGACCGCCTCGCCCGCAACCTGCGCTGGTTCTTCGACCAGCCGACGCGGGCGCTGTTCCGCGACCTCGCCGCTCCGCTCGAGGGGGTGGACGGTCGGGACCCGATGACCGTGGTGCAGTCGCTGGACGACGACGCGCTCACGCACGTGACCCGCGACCTGCAGACCATGGACCGCATCCGCGGCCTGGTCGCCGCGCTGGACGCGGAGCTGGTCGGGGCCCCGGACCTCGGCCCGGGCGCGCGGGTCGTGGCCTACCTGTCGGCGGAGTTCGCCCTCAGCGACCCGCTCCACACCTACTCCGGCGGTCTCGGCGTGCTGGCCGGTGACCACCTGCGCTCGGCCTCCGACCTGGCGCTGCCGCTGGTCGCCGTGGGGCTCGCCTACCGCGACGGCTACTTCACCCAGACCGTGGACGCCCACGGGCAGCAGCACGCCGACCCGGCTCCCAACGACCTCGACACCAGCGCCGCCGAACCGGTGGTCGATGGCACCGGTGCCCGCCTCACCGTCGAGGTGGAGATGGGCGACGGCGTGGTGACCGCCCAGGCGTGGCGCGTCGCCGTCGGCCGCGTGCCGCTGATCCTGCTGGACACCGACGTCGAGGGCAACGCCCCCCACCACCGCGACATCACCCGGCACCTGTACGGCGGGGACAAGGACACCCGGATCCGCCAGGAGCTCGTGCTCGGCGTCGGCGGGGTACGGATGCTGACGGCCATGGGCATCGAGGTGGACGTCTACCACCTCAACGAGGGCCACGCGGCCTTCGCCGGGCTCGAGCGGCTCGGCGTCCACCGGCGCGCGGGCAAGGACCTCGACGCCGCGCTGGCGGCGGTCCGTGACGAGCTGCTGTTCACCACCCACACCCCCGTACCCGCAGGCCACGACACCTTCGACTACGGCCTCGCCGAGCACCACCTGCGCCCGCTGTGCGACCACCTCGGCGTCGCCTTCGAGGGGTTGTGGCCCCTGGCGACCGGCGGGGACTTCCACACCTGGAACCAGACCGTGCTGGCCCTGAAGCTCGCCGGGCGGACCAACGGTGTGGCGCGGCTCCACGGCGAGGTATCGCGCTCGATGTTCGCCTCGCTGTGGCCGGGCCAGCCGGTTGAGGAGGTGCCGATCGACCACGTGACCAACGGTGTGCACCCGACGTCCTGGACGGGACCGGACATCGCGGCCCTGCTGGATGCCTACGTGCCGGGCTGGCGACGCGGGGCCGACGCGGCGGCCTGGGAGCTGCTGCGCGAGGTCGACCGTGAGGTGCTGTGGCAGGCCCGCACCCGGGCCCGAGGCCGCCTCCTCGAGACGGTGCGTGCCCGGCTTGCGACTCGCGAGGCACGCACCGGGCGCCCGGCCGGCGGCCACGGGCTGGACCCGGAGGCGCTGACGATCGGGTTCGCCCGCCGCTTCGCGACCTACAAGCGCGGCTCGCTGATGCTGCGCGACATGGACCGGCTGGGCGCCATCCTCGGCGATGACGAGCGCCCCGTGCAGATCCTGATCGCCGGGAAGGCCCACCCTGCGGACCGGTACGGACAGGCCGTGCTGCGCGAGCTGGTCGAGGCTTCGGCCGATCCCCGTCTCAAGGGCCGGCTGGTGTTCGTCGAGGGCTACGACCTCGAGCTCGGCGGGCTGCTGACCTCCGGCTGCGACGTGTGGCTGAACACCCCGCTGCGCTCCCAGGAGGCGTCCGGAACCTCGGGGATGAAGTCCTCGATGAACGGTGGGCTGAACCTGTCGATCCTGGACGGCTGGTGGGACGAGGCCGTCCTCGACCAGGCCCCCCTCGCCGAGGCGGGCATCGGTTGGTCCATCGGCGACCGCAGCCCGATCCATGATCAGGGCGCGCGCGACGCCGCCGACGTGGAGGACATGTACCGGCTGCTCACCGAGGAGGTCGTGCCGACCTTCTACGAGCGCGACGCCGCGGGGCTGCCACAGCGGTGGTTGACCATGGCGCTCGACGCCATCGTGCTGCTGTCACCGGTGTACTCCACCCACCGGATGGTGCACGACTACGGCGTGCGCTACGGGGTACGCGAGGGCTGACACCCGCAGCCGGGTGGCCGCGTCAGCGAGTACCGGCGTGAGCGTGACGCCCACTAGGGTCGGGTCCGGGGTCCTCCGGGACTCCGGCCCTGCTCCGTGTGGGGCGGAACGGGCGGCCAACCACGCCCCGACCGCGGTGGCGCGGAGCGGGTGACAGACCAGGTCCCGCCCGGCGAACGCGGGGTGGGAGCCACGCAACCGTGCTGGGCGCGTGCAGCGAGCCCGGTGGGAGGGACCGATGACAGGCCGCAACCCCAACGTCTTCAGCCTGGTGCTCGCGGGAGGGGCGGGGAACCGCCTCCAGCCGCTGACCCGCGACCGGGCCAAACCCGCCGTGCCCTTCGGCGGCAACTACCGGCTCATCGACTTCGTGCTGTCGAACCTGGTCAACTCCGGGTACCGCAAGATCGCCGTGCTCACCCAGTACAAGAGCCACAGCCTCAACGCCCACATCGCCAAAACCTGGCGGATGTCGCAGATGTTGGGCAACTACGTGTCCTCCGTGCCGGCGCAGATGCGTGACGGCGAGCGCTGGTTCACCGGCTCCGCCGACGCGATCTACCAGAACCTGAACCTGATCCGGGACGAGGCACCCGACTACATCGCGGTGTTCGGCGCCGACAACCTCTACCGCATGGACGCGTCCCTGATGCTCGAGGACCACATCGCCTCGGGCAAGGGGGTGACCGTCGCCGGGCTCCGCGTGCCCATCGAGGAGGCCCACGCCTTCGGGATCATCGAACCCGCCGCCGACGGCACCATCGCGGCCTTCCGGGAGAAGCCGAGCGACCCCGTCGGACTGCCCGACGACCCGAGCCAGGTCTTCGCCTCCATGGGCAACTACATGTTCACCACCGAGGCGCTGGTCGAGGCTGTGCTGCGCGACTACGACCGCACCGGCTCCAACCACGACATGGGCGGCGACATCATCACCGACATGGTGGAGCGCGGGGACGCCAACGTGCACGACTTCTCCAAGGACAACGTGGTCCCCGGGTCCACCGAGCGCGATCACGGCTACTGGCGGGATGTCGGGACCATCGACGCCTACTACGAGGCGCACATGGACCTGATCTCCGTGCACCCGATCTTCAACCTCTACAACAACCGCTGGCCGATCATGACGTGGAACGAACCGTCGCCGCCGGCGAAGTTCGTGTTCGACCTCGACGACCGGCGGGGTCAGGCGGTGGACTCCATGGTGTGTGCCGGGGTGGTGGTCTCCGGAGGCACCGTGCGGCGTTCGGTGCTCTCCCCCGGTGTGCAGGTCCACTCCGGCTCGCTGGTCGAGGACAGCGTTCTGCTGCACGGTGTCGACGTCGGCAGGCGCGCCGTGGTGCGCCGCGCCATCATCGACAAGGGCGTGCGCATCCCCGAGGACGTGCAGATCGGCGTGGACCCGGAGGCCGACCGGGCCCGGTTCCACGTCTCCGAGGGCGGCATCGTGGTGATCGGCAAGCACGACGTGATCCCGCCGGCCTGACACCCGCCGAGTGACACCCGCCGAGCATGACCCCCCACCAGGACCAGGAGCCGGGCCGCACCGGCCCGGGAGAGGATGAGCCGCGCATGAGCGAACTACAGGTCGGGTTGCTGACCAAGGAGTACCCGCCGGAGGTCTACGGCGGCGCCGGCGTGCACATCGCGGAGCTGGCCCGGGCGCTGGCGCCCCTGGTTGACGTGCAGGTGCACGCCTTCGGCGCGGAGCGTGACGACCCCCTGGTGGCCGGCAGCTACCGCGAGTGGGACGCCCTGGCCGGTGACGCCCCCGAGCTCTCCGCGCTGCGCACCGTGTCCGCGGACCTGTTGATCGCCGCCGGTGTCGCGGGGGTCGACCTGGTCCACAGCCACACCTGGTACGCGAACCTCGCCGGTCACCTCGCCAAGCTGATCCACGGTGTCCCCCACGTGGTGACCACCCACAGCCTGGAGCCGCTGCGGCCCTGGAAGCAGGAGCAGCTCGGTGGCGGCTACGCCCTGTCCAGCTTCTGCGAACGCACCGGTGTCGAGCACGCCGACGCCATCATCGCGGTCTCCGAGGGGATGAAGGCGGACGTGCTCGCCGCCTACCCTGCGGTCGACCCGGCCAAGGTCCGGGTGATCCACAACGGCATCGACCCGGATGACTGGTCCCCCGACCACGGCACCGACGCGCTGCTGGAACACGGCGTGGACCCCGACCGCCCCAGCGTGGTGTTCGTCGGCCGGATCACCCGGCAGAAGGGGGTCGTCCACCTCCTCGATGCTGCCGAGCACCTGCCCGCCGGGGCACAGCTCGTGCTGTGCGCCGGGGCACCCGACACCAAGGAGATCGCCGCGGAGTTCCGCACCCGCGTGGACGAGCTCGCCGACGCCGACGTGGACGTGATCTGGATCGACGAGATGCTGCCGCGGCCGAAGGTGATCCAGCTGCTCACCCACGCGACGGTGTTCGTGTGCCCGTCGATCTACGAGCCCTTCGGGATCGTCAACCTCGAGGCCATGGCCTGCGGCACGGCCGTGGTCGCGAGTGCCGTCGGCGGGATCCCCGAGGTGGTGGTGGAGGGCGAGACCGGCCACCTCGTCCCGCTCACCCCCGGCGACGACGCCATCGGCAGCCCCGCCGACCCGGCCGGCTTCGCCCGGGACCTGGCGACGGCGGTCAACGCCCTGCTCGACGACCCGGACCGGGCGGCCGCGATGGGCCGGGCCGGCCGCGCACGGGTCGAGTCCACCTTCGCGTGGACCGCGATCGCCGAGCGCACCGCCGCGCTGTACCGCGAGCTGGTCCACGACTGACGGAGGTGGCGGGCACGTGCGCATCCTGCTGCTGAGCTGGGAGTACCCACCCCACGTCGTCGGCGGGCTCGGTCGCCACGTCGGTGCCCTGGCGCGGGCGCTCGCGGCCGACGGCCACGAGGTCCACGTCGTGACCCGCGACCTGCCCGACGCGCCCGAGGTGCGCGACGCGGTGGAGGACGGGGTCCACGTCGTGCGGGTCCCGGAGGCACCGCCGGTGATCGGCTTCGACCAGCTGGTGTCGTGGGTGCTCGCCTTCAACAACCGGATCCAGGCCGTCGCCGGGCGGCTGCTGCGGGAGCGGCCCTTCGACGTGGTCCACGCCCACGACTGGCTGGTGGGCTACGCCGCCGCGGGGCTGAAGGAGACCTGGGACGTGCCCGTGGTGGCGACGATCCACGCCACGGAGTACGGCCGGCATCAGGGGTGGTTGCCGGGCCAGATGAGCAAGCTCATCCACCAGGTCGAGTGGTGGCTGACCTACGAGGCCCGGCGGGTGATCGTGTGCTCCCGGTACATGCGTGATGAGCTCGAGCGGATCTTCGCGCTGCCGGCCGACAAGCTCGACGTGGTGCCCAACGGCGTGGACGTGCGCGACTTCGCCGTCGACGCGGACGAGGCGCTCGCGATGCGCCGCGAGCTCACCGGCCCACGGACCCGCATGATCCTCTACGCCGGCCGGCTGGAGTACGAGAAGGGGGTACAGACCCTCCTCGAGGCCCTCCAGGAGGTCCGCAGCCGGGTCGGACCGACGCGTCTGTTCGTCGCCGGTGTCGGCACCTACTCGGAAGAGCTACGGCGCGAGGTCCGCCGGCGGAAGCTCCAGCGGCACGTGCGGTTCACCGGCTTCCTCGCCGACCGTGAGCTGCGCCTGCACTTCGGCGCGGCCGATGTCGCCGTGGCACCGTCGATCTACGAGCCCTTCGGGTTGGTGGCGGTGGAGGCCATGGCCTGCGGCACGCCTGTGGTGGTCGGCGACACCGGTGGGCTGCGTGAGATCGTGGCGGACGGCTCGGGGCTGGCCTTCACCCCACAGGACGCCGGCGAACTCGCCGAGGCGCTCACCCGGGTCCTGACCGACCCCGACCTGGCTGCGGAGCTGGTCCGCCGCGGGACCGCCCGGGCACGCGACCGCTACGACTGGTCCGCTGTCGCGCGACGTACCGTCGAGGTGTACGCCCAGGCGGCACGTGAGGAGGCACAGCTGCGCTCCACGGAGCAGCGTGCGCCGCTACGCCCGCAGCTGCGGGCCGCGCCGATCCTGGAGCTGGAGGACGCCGGTTGAACCGCACCACGTCGGGCCCGCGCAGGGCGCGCCCGCGCACCGCGGGCGGCGCCACGTCGGACGGCGCCACGTCGGGCGGCGCCACGCGAAAGCGCTCAAGTAGGCCTCCCACGAGCCGATGGAACAGCATCTGGAACGGCGGCGCAGCATGCCGCCACACACCACCGTCGTGGACGCACCCGGGGGAGCGTCCAGCGACCGCAACCGTGAGTGGACGCGCGCCATGCACCCAGCGATAGACATCCTCGGTCGCCACGTCACCCTGGTCGCGAAGGCGATCCCCGACGGCCAGGCCTACCGCGCCGTGGAGACCACGGGCGAGGAGGTCATCCTCCAGCCGGTGCTACCCGGCAGGCCGCTCCCGGAGCCGGAAGAGGAGGTCGAGTGCGTCAGCGGCGCCGGCCGTTGGACGGGGATCGTCCGTTCGGTGGAACTGCCTGACCGGGTCGCCCTCGCGATCCCGGAGTGGGTGCGGCGTCACATGCAGCGCGGTGCCGTGCGGATCCCCTACGCCCACCCCATCGAGGTCCGCTCACCCCTCGGCACGGCCGGGGCCCGGCTCGAGGACCTGTCGGTCACCGGCGGCGCGATCGTGCTGGAGACGGATCTGTGCCCACCCGAGGACAGCCTGCTGTGGTGCCGCCTACCCGGTGGTGAGGGCACCGCCACGGTCCGCAACCTCCGTGAGCACGCCCACCCGCTGCTGACCACCATCGGGGTCTCCTGGGCGGACATCGGTGCTGACACGCGCAAGTGGATCGCCGCGCAGGTCAGCCGGGCACGCACGCAGGTCACGCCGCGCTGATCCTCGGTGCCTCGGTCGCACGGTGGCCGCACGGGCACGGCACGCACGACCCCGGCCTACCCCGCACCCGGAGGCCAGCGGGCCAGGCCCCATGGCGGCCCGACGGACTCTCACCCCGGTCGGAGGACGAGGAGGCGGTCGATCGTGTGCCCTGACTCGAAACGCAGCGGGATCTGCCCGCCAGCGGCCCAGAGTTCCGCGAGGTCGTCGTAGTGGGGGCTTCGGTAGTGACCTGACTGTCCCGGTGGGCTGATGATGGTGGAGCGCTCCGGATCGGCGAAGTCCACGGTGATCCGGATCACGCCCCCGGAATCCATCCGGAAGGGATCCTCGAGCGTCCAGAACCCGGAGTTGATGGTGAAGTGGTCGCCGGGCGTCGGGATGGGATCCAGATCGAACAGGCCGATCGCCTCGCTCATGGGGTGCTCGAAGGACATCTGGTGGCCACGGCCCCACCGCCACCGCTCAGGATCAGGCCCCTGCAGGGCTTCGAGCTGCTCGACGGCAGCGGTCATGCTCGCCCGGATGATGTCATCCCGGGTCTCCGTCCGTTCGCCGGTACGCGTGTCGTTGTAGATGAAGTGATCGGGCACGTCCGCGACCCGCGACAACACGAGGTCCGGGATGGAGATGAGATACGACTGGCTGAGCCCTTCCTCCCACAGTCGTTCCCCGGTCACGTCGACGAGCGTGTTCTCCATCATGTTCGCGTAGAACAGCGCGAACAACGGTGCTGCCGCGCTGTCCACGTCCATCCGCCGATCCCACGCTGCGAGGAGGTCGGCGTACGGGGCAAGCTCGCCGTCACCGATGGCATCGAGCACCAGGGGTGTCCAGCCTTCGGCGACCGGAGACCTGGTGTCGAGCTGCATCGCGGTCAGGTCTTCCAGGGTCACCTCGCTGCTTCCCCGTTCCGCCAGCAGTTCCTCGAAGCGGATGGCGCGCTGGAAGAGGTAGAAGCCGGTGAAGTAGTGCGCCGCGTTGCCCGGGTCGTTGTTGAAGGAGGCGACGTAGCCCGCCTCAGGGTTGTGGTCGTACGGCAGTTCCTCGAAGGGGAGGTAGCCGGTCCAGGCGTACTCGCCCGTCCAGCCGTGAACCGGCAGGCTGCCGTCGCCCTTCGGCCGCTGCGGTGGGGAACCGGTGAACTGCCACCCGATGTCGCCGTCGGCGTCGGCGTAGCCGAACCCGAGGTTGATGGTGGTGATGAAGCGCGTCGCCTCCCGGAACTCGTCGAAGTTGCTGGCCCGGCTCAACGCCAGGAGGCCCTCGATATCCGTACCCGGCCGGTCGAAGGCCGCCCATCGCATCGCGGTGTTCCTCGGCGCCATCGGCATCAGATCGGAGATGATCGGTCCGTGCCGCGACACCGTGACCTCGAGGGTCTCCTCCCGGACGTCACGGCCGTCCTGGATGCGGATCGTCTCGTCGATGACGGTGAAGTCCTGGTAGCCGTCCTCGGTGAGGTACCGCGATGGATCATCCGGGTCCGGCTGCTCGACGAAGTAGTCGAGTTCATCCCACCTGCCGTTGACCGCGCTCCAGGCGATGTCGCCGTTGTAGCCCAGCGGACCGATCCCCGGCACGCCGGGGAGGGCACCACCCGCGACGTCGTACCGGCCGCCGCGCAGTCGCATCATGGAGAACAGGGCAGGCAGGGTGGGCTCGAGATCGGGGCTGCCGGCGAACAGGGGCGCACCTGACTCGGTCAGCTCGCCGGAGAAGATCATCCAGTTGCTGGCAGGGAACTCGGCGCCCAGGAGCGGTTCGAACGCGAGAGGTTCGCCGTCGGCGAGGGGGTCCGACGGGAAGGTGTGGAAGGCCCGCTCGGGGCGTGGTGTCAGGTTCTCGCCCGTGAGCGTCGGAGCGAAGTCCGGATAGTGGGGAGCGACGAAGTCAGCCACCTCCTCCCCGGCCTGCTCGAGGATGCGGTAGAGGACCAGGTCCACGTGGAGGGAGCGCGTCAGGCTGAAGGCCATCAGGAGGCCAGCCGCCACCGAGTCGGCACTCTCCCACCGGCCCGGAGCCGCTCTGAGCAGGGTGAACTCGCGGGGCAGGGTCTCGCCGCTGTCGATGAAGGCGTTGATGCCGCTGACGTACGCATCGATCTTGCGGCGCGCCTCGGGCGACATCGCCTCGTAGCTCTCCTCGGCCAGTCGTTGGAGGCCGAGCGTGCGCAGGAAGCGATCGTTGCCCACCGTGGACTCGCCGAAGAGGGTGGAGAGTTCCCCTCTGCCCGACAGGCGTGTGATCTCCATCTGGAACAGACGTTCCCTGGCGACGACGTAGCCCTGGGCGAAGAAGAGGTCCTCCTCGTTCTCCGCGAAGATGTGTGGGACGCCTACTCGTCCGTCCTGACCTCGACCTCCGCCTGCAGCCCCGGGAGGGCGAGGTCCCCGGTGTAGCTGGGTGCCGCGGAGCGGAAGAACCACTCGAAGGCCACGAAACCGATGATCGCGAGGGCGACCACGCCCAGGGCGCTGATCTTCACTGCCTTCACACGTGCCCCCCTCCGTGGCCCCCGACCCGGGCCGGCGGCGCCTCACGGCTGCGGGCTGCATCGCTACATCACGGGGCGGCACGACGGTAGTTCTGCGAGTTGGACATACGACGGCCAAGTGCACCGCACGCACGGTGACCGTCGCCTCGGGGCATCAGGCCTGCAGCGAGACCACGATACCGAGCAGGACCAGGAACTGCGGAGTGGCCAGCAGCAGCAGGTCCCGACGCCACCGGGAACTCATCCGCTCCGCCTGAAGGTCCAGGAGGTGGTGCAGCTCCCTGCGCAGCTGGTCCACATCCCCGCGCAACGCATCGAGTCCCGCATCGGTCGAGCGCCGCACATCCTCGACCTGCGCAGCGGTCGCCACGCCCGCTCCCTGCGGCGGCAGGTGGCCGAGCAGCGTGTCCGTCACCTCAGCTCCCAGCAGCTCCGTGAGCCGGTCGACCAGTTGGATCCGGCGTCGTTCGTCCTCCATCATCGTGGCGCCTCCCCGCAGCGTGCGCAAGGCCCACGACCCTAGGGCCGCATCACGGTGCGCAGCTGATGCTGCCGGGGGCCTGTGGATAACCGGTCGCCACGTATCCAGCGACGAACCGCACGGCCGGTTGAGCTGACGGCCTAGGAGGGCCGCTCGCTGCGCAGCGCCGCCGCGACCCGCCGTGCCGTGTCGTGCTCCGGGATGTCGTCGAGCAGCACCGGCAGGGGGATGCTCCAGTTGTCCGGCCGGTCGTCGGCGTTGGTCCCAGGCACGTTGATCCGGTGGGTGGTGCCGAGCGCGTCCTCGAGCTGTGCCACCACCACGTCGCAGCCGGCGCCGGCGAGCAGGCGTGCCGCCGCCTCGCACGCGTCCGCTACCTCGGCGTCCGGATCGACCCCGGCACGCTGCGCGAGGTCGGCCCGCATGCGCTCGAGGCGCTCGGTGTCCACGTGGGCACCGACCTCGCGCAGCACCTCGAGGTCGGCGCGGGTCCACAGCCCGCCGATGGAGGGCAGGTCGTGGGTGGTGATCGAACCGAGGCCGTAGCGGTCCCAGTGGGCCGGCTCCTGGTCCTCGAACCACAGGACCCGGTAGCGCAGCATGCCGCGCCCCACCAGCTCCTCACGGACCCCGTCCATCACCGTGCCGAGGTCCTCGCCCACCACGTACGCCCCGGCGCGGTGCGCCTCGAGGGCGAGGATGTCGAGCAGGGCGGCACGGTCCTGATCGACGTAGGTCCCGGCCTTCGGGCCCGCCGGGGGGATCCAGAACAGCCGGAACAGCCCCAGGACGTGATCGATGCGCAGGGCGGCTGCGTGCCGGAAGGCCGAGCGCAGCGTCTCCACGATGGGCCGGTAGGCGGCCTCTCGGAGCTTCCAGGGCACGAAGGCCGGCACCAGCCAGTCCTGGCCCTCCGGGCCGAGCTCGTCCGGCGGTGCCCCGACGGTGGTGTCGGTGGCCAGCACGTC